>Ga0160423_10000117_pt1 | contig 56395 bp, 73 predicted proteins | sample CRUFie14St8metaG_FD_108191 | JGI IMG/M metagenome (GOLD analysis project Ga0160423, IMG submission 108191) | Marine microbial communities from the Costa Rica Dome - CRUD Field 142mm St8 metaG | ecosystem: Environmental > Aquatic > Marine > Oceanic > Photic zone | place: Costa Rica: the Eastern...
GCTAAAAGGAGGCCGAAGCCTCCCAGACCCCCATTGCAGGGGTCAAACGATTCGAATGATGTTTCCATCAGTCGAGATGAGTCCTTTATCTTCAAGGGACTTTATTGTGGCCTGTGCATCTCGCGGACTGAGCAGGGTGCGCCACATGATTTCCCGCAATGAGGTAGCGGGTGCGGTTCGGGAGGATTGCAAAACGTCCTCCAAGACGTCCTCCTCCATCCTAGTGAGCGTCTCCTCCACAGGCACCGGAGGCGGAAGACGCACGTTTTCATGCCCCTTGATGAGTCGCTCTCGAGCGACCATCTCTAGCACCGCCTTTCTTAGCCGGTGACTGGGTGTCCCCAGTTTTTCCGCCAGGGCCTTCTGGGAAAGCCCTTCCGGATGATCTAGCAAGACCTCTACAATCTCTGCCTTGAGATTGTCGTAGAAGGCCTTCCTAGCCTCCCTGTCCTTCGACCTACTCCTCAAGGACTTTGCGTAGCTGTCTAGGGGGGCAGGAACTCCCTCTATTATAACTCGCGCATATTCTCCCGTCTGTAGGAGGCTGTCGAGATACCTCTCAACAATCTCCTCCGAGAACGGAGTTTCGGGATTGGATATCACGTTCTCCGAAAAGGTAGGGTAGGGAACTACCCAATCCTTATACCCCTGCCTTTCCGATTTCCCGTAGCGAGCATCCCTCCAAGGACATACATGTCCATCTTCATCCCAGATGAGGAGGGACTTTACCGAAGCCCATTGCGTTCTCCAGCGCTGCTCGAGTTTACCCCCCATTTTAGTTTCTACCCTCCACAGCCTGCGGAAGCGGCAGAGGAGTTGGGGCATCTCGTCCTTTCTCTCGCCCGAGAATTTGATCTGGTCAATCCAGACCATCTCGGTCAAGTCCGCCCCTTTTAGGGGGGTGGATCGGTTCTCAGGAAGGGCTACCAGTACAGACCCTTCCCACATCATCTTGTCCCCGTACAGAACCTCTGGGTACTCATATCGAATATCCAGATTGAGGAGGCGTTGAAGCGCCACCAGCCGGATCTTGCACAAGGCAAGCTCGTATTGGACCTCTGACCTGGACAGGGCGGCTCTCTTCTTAGCACTGTCTTCCCACATCAGCTGGTTAGTGGGAGTGCCAAGATTTCGCCTAAGAGGATCCGTAGACTCCTTTCTCTCATCATTCATCGCTCATCTCCTTTGTCATCCCAAAACCGCATTCCGGTCTTAGGATCTAGTTGCAAGTAAATACCTCGAGCTTTCCACTCAGAGCGCTTCTTCTCAATGTTGTCTGCCCACCCAAACCCGCACATCTTGCAGGGGTGAGCAATGTCGTACCCGCACTCACATACGGGACACTTCACCCAGCGCTTACGCGTCTCAAAGAGATTCGCGTGATTAGCGCATGAGTACCCATCTTCATCGAGGCCAGGATCATGTTGCCATCCGCAACGTCGGCAGATACCGAAGTATCCGACAGGCGCAGAGCAAACCTGGCAAAGACAATCTTTCATCATACTCCTTTTTGTATGTTGTCTCTGTGTATATATTATGCCCTCAGTAAGGGGGGTATTTACTAAATACAATTAGTTATAAAAATTTTAAGTATTAAAAATTAACGTTTTAAGGCCGCGAAAACTGTGTGTACGCAGATAAAAATATTGGTATAGTGGGCGTGTCGAAAGCAGAGGGATTTGTTCAAATGAATAAAGAAATATTTAAGCACTTCAAAGACGCCCTATTAAAAGAAGCTAAATTTTCAGGGTCGTTGGACAATCATCCAGCATTAAAAGGGAAACAGTCCAAATTGCCGGATAAAATACAGGCAGGTATCATTAAGAAGAAGCTAAAAATGTCCAAACAGGCTGCTGCAGTCGCTACCAAGACCGATCCTGCGAAATGGGAGGCGGCAAAAACAGAAGCCAAATCAAGAATGGGCGGAAAGCATTCGGCAAGAGCCATGCAACTCGCCACCAAGATCTACAAGAAGAAGGGTGGGGGGTATTCTGGAGCCAAACCGTCGAGTAAAAACAACTCCCTAAAGAAATGGAGTAAGCAGAAATGGGGCTACACAGGTAAAGACAAGCCTGGTCAGGGCGGATCGGGAGTTTACTTACCTGAAAACAAGCGGAAGAGACTAAAGTCAACCAAAGAGGGACGAAAACAAATTGCTTCGGCCTCCGCTAAGAAAGCAAAAGCAACTAGAGAGGGAAAGCAGTATTCGAGTCACGGCTTAGCCGCCGGAACTTCTCTGGCTAAAAAAGCGAGCGCAGTAAAGATAGCCCACATGTGTCGAAAAGATATTCTAGATGCGTTCAAAGCCGAAGGTGGCGCTCTTAGTATGAAGGCTCTCATCAAGAGGACATCTAATCAGCCGCTATCTGAGGTAAAGAAAGAGCTTTTGAAGCTAAAGAAAGAGGGAATTGTAAAAGTACACCCTCACGGCGACATGTATACCGATATGGTAAAGAAAGCTGAGGCTAAAAAAGACCCAAGATTAGTAAGAGCAGGGGTTTCTGGGTACAATGTTCCTAAAAGAACTCCTGGACACGGTTCCAAATCTCATATCGTGGTAGCAAAAGAAGGAGATACAATAAAAACTCTTCGATTTGGTCAGCAGGGAGTAAAGACAAACCAAACTGCGGGGCAAAGAGAAGCATTTAAGTCGCGCCACGCCAAAAATATTGCAAAAGGAAAGCTGTCTAGAGCGTACTGGGCCGATAAGGTTAAGTGGAGTAGCAAAAAGACCAAGGACCCCGACAATAAAAAGTGGGTAAAGGGTAGCTAAGTATGATTCTTTATAGCCAATTTAAGTACTTTTCAGATGAAATGTGTAAAGAGGGTAATGCTCTCACTCGTCGTATCCGTCGCCTTGCCAAAGCGGGCGAAATAGAGAAAGCTAAAAAATTAGCTGAGGAGGCAGAAAGGCGAGGACTAGTCCGCAGGGCACGAAAAGGTACTCCTAATGAATACACAGGAATTCGCCTATCTGATTTAGGCGGAGGCGCAGAAGGAAGAGGCTTTCTTACCTACGGCAGTAGAGATGCGCCTGCCGGATCTCCGATTAGTGTTATGAAGGCATTTGATCGAGACGGAGCATTATACAGTAAGGCTGATTTAGGAGAAAAATTTAATATTTTCCGCCGTGGGAAAGGTAACGAAGCGTTTGCGCAGGTATACAGCCCTAAGATCAGAAGAGGGAAAAAAGGTACTCCTTTTTGGCAAATGGAGCACGTTCCAGGAACTGATACCGCGATTTCTAGATTTCCTAGAGACGTTGCGGGCACGGTTCCTGGTAAAGAATTGGGCGTTGGGAAAAAGAAAAGGCTGGTTGATATTCACGGTAATCCTGGAAATGTAATAACTACTCCAGACGGAAAAGAAAAGATTATTGACCTGCTTCCTTCGAATGACGAAAAGCTTTTAAAATTTCTGACAGGTGATAGTCCACAAGCGGTACAAGTACGAAAGGGACTGGGACTTCCAGGAGCGGTACCTAAAGTTAAGGCAACCTCTAAGGCATTGGACGATCCCGCAGCCTACGAGGCATTGGTGGCTCGAGTGCAGCAACGCAATGCTGCGCACCTGAACGAGGCAATTCAAAGCCCTCTAGTTCAGAGAGCTGCAAGCTCTCAGGTTGGAGCGCTCCGACAAGCGGCGCTAGGTAACGCGTCGCTAGCTGAGCGAGCCTCTCCGCAGGCGGGTGATTATTTGGGGGGTGGTCTGCGTAGGGCATCTAGGAAGAGGGTTCTGCAGGGTCTGTAGCAAACTTAGGAATGACCGAAGGTGCCATACAGTTCAGTACGAAACGCACTGCCTTTTTTTCTTCTTCAGTGAGGTCATCTATTTTGCCCGTAGCTGCTTGTACCGCAAAGTCCAGATCCTCTGATGTTGGCGGTACAAGCACATTAATTTTGATTCTAGGCTCTTTCATATAGGAATCCTTTCCATTTTATGGAGATTGAATTGTTAAAAGGTAGCGAATGCTAAAAGCCACATGCATTTTTGGTATTGTACTTAATGTAGGGCTTTTCGGGGTAGGAGCCGCATTAGGCAGTAATCACTTAATGTGTTTAAGTATATTTAACTGCCTAATGTTAGGGCTGTCGGTTCACTTATCTGGGTAGGGTCGAATCAAAGGAGTCGTCGAGAACGGTCGTTCTGCGAAAATCTTTTTCCTTAATCTCCCCCTTTAATTCCTTGAAAATACTTTTAATCTCTTTCGGATTTACGGGAGTATCTTCGAGTAATTCACCAATCTTCGCCACCTTGTCTATTAGCTTGCCGTATGCCATATTAGTATCCTTCTATATTTGGGCTGTTACACCAATTCGTCAATTGATCCTCAGTATATTCTCCCGATTCCACCATAGAATAGTTCTCCTCAAAACAAACAGCGCCATCTGCTGCGTGAGCCAGGGTGTTTGCTTCGGTCGAACAGCACTCAGGGCAGCGCGCGCAGTTGTCCGCTACGTATCTTGAGTGCCAATCTTCGTCTGGATCAGAGTCCTCTACTAAGTAATCTCCACAACTTAGTAACATTAGTATACCAATAAATAAGATCTTTTTCATAATTATAACCTGCTATAGTTTCGAAGTTGGTTCAGGAGTTTAGTGTAATGGTTAACTGGTTTGGCGGAAATGGCAAGGAATACACCAAAGAACAAGTTCTGGAAGAGCTGAAAAAGTACGCTCCGTCTAGGATATATGTTGGATGCGATAGTCAGATGTATAACAACCGACTAATCTTTGCTCTAGCTATTTGCGTCACAGACTCGGGGGCACGATATTGGGTACGAAGAAGTATAGAGTCCCCGGATGCGTATCCATCTCTTTCGATGCGGCTTATTAATGAAGTAGTAGAGGCTTGCACCGTATCTGACGAGTTGAGAAATACTTTGAATATTCCAATCACTGTTCATGCGGACGTTAGTGAGGGAAAGAAAAATAGATCTAGCAAAGTGCAGAAGAGAATTGTGAACTACATCAAAGCGATGGGGTTCGATTATGCAATTAAGCCCGATTCTTGGGCTTCTTTTTCCGTGGCGGATAAGCACAGTAAGTAATGTCCCAAAAAGATTGGTTCTTCTATGTGTTGTCTTGCTCGGACAAAAGTCTGTATGCGGGGGTGACTACAGATGTAGATAGAAGGATAGCACAGCATAATGAAGGCAAGGGCTCTAAATACGTTAGGAGTCGGCTACCCGCGACGCTTCTATACAAAAGAAAAATGAAAAGTAAAAGAAAAGCATTCTCTCTAGAAAAGAGATTTAAGCTCTTGTCGAGGGCAGATAAGCTAAAGAAACTTGTGGAGTTTGTGAATGAGGATCACGGCTTTGTCTGAGTCGCCTTATCTATTGCAGTAAGTAACGCAGCACCTGCCAGCCCCACTATGAGGACGGTACCTACTACAGTATAAAAGGCGTATTTATCGACCGTGTCGATGGTCTTCTTTGTTATTTTAAGCGACCTAAAAATAGTGCTTACAATCATGATATTCTCTCCTCAGAGTTTTTAGAAATGAAGCTTTACCGCGCGCCGTCCGACCACGTCAGGATTCAAACTCTCCTATTTCCCTCCCGGTGTGGTGATCAATCCACGTTGGGTTTGATGAGGGTCCGGCTTTAGACTGCCGGCCAGTAAAGCTCCATATCTAAAAACTCTAATAAGCGCGTGGTGAGAATCGAACTCACATCATCAGCTTGGAAGGCTGAGGTAATAGCCGTTATACGACACGCGCAAAGTACCCCGAGCAGGATTCGAACCTGCGACCCACGGCTTAGAAGGCCGTTGCTCTATCCAGCTGAGCTATCGAGGCTGAAATATCCCGAGGACTCGCCCATATAAAGCGAGCCCTCGGTAAGTCAACCATTTCCCAGTGGTTGACCTGAACTAGCAACATCATCTGTTAGTGCTCTCCCCGAACAATTTCGAAAGCCGACCCTCAATGGTCCGTCCCGCAATCGTTGCAGGGGTCTACTGACAGATGATGTTGTTGTCGCTTACTGGGTATCTACGACAAATTTCTTCCAGGAGATCGGCCGCCTCGGCTTTTTGCCCTTGTAGTAGGCGAGCAGTTCTTCTCGTGACGCTCGTTTGATTTGTTCCAGTGTCATGTTGTCTCCTTTATTAACGCTTCACTGTAAGAATATTATGCCCTCAAAACATCCTTTTTTAATAAGTCCACCGCACGTATTTAGCCCGAGTCAGTCGGCGGGCCTCCACACCTCCTAGGCCACTTTAGTAGCACCGCCGACGTTGCTGTTAGCAACCTCGTGAGCCTGGGTAATATTTCTTTTACCCTTGCTTATCTTTTTACACAAGCGCTTGGCTTCTCCTCTGGTTATAGGGACAGGAGGTAAAATCTTCCCATTGCCGGAACGTATTATCAAGCAACGGGGAGCATTTTTATCTTTCTCTATTCGGCCCCTAAACAAGTGATACTCGGCAGTGCCAGAAATTACCAGTCTATGTCCTTTAAATTGTTTGCTCCCCATTTTGCGTAAATATGCTTTTCCTATCTCTATTATCATGTCACTCATGCTGGTCCTTTATTTATACGAGATAAGTAGATTTACCAAGCTAGTTATGACTACTATGTTTGAGTTGTTTTTAGTTTTGAGTTTTGATGGCCCAACTAATTTTTCTATTAAATTCAGAGATAATTTGTTCAGTTTTTGGCGTACCTATAAGTGCGCGGCTTTCTAAGTATAGCTGGAATTGGAATAGGCAGAACAAGTCGTGTCTTTTCTTTCCCTCTCTATTCATTATTTTTTCTACTAGGTGCGGTATCCAGCTCCTTACCATTGCTTCTCTATTGGTGTGGCTATGTATTATTTTTGCCCACACCCAAAACTTTAAAAAACTCCAGCACTCAAGCATTCCGTTGAAGCTGAAGTGGAATCTTAGTGCCGATAGTAAAGGCAAAACTCACTCCCAACTTAATAAGGTGTTTTTATGTTATCTAATTTTGAGGAATTTAAATAGTGTCTGTGCCGTACAAGGAAATCCATCGACTACGGAACGAAGTAAAAAACTTGTCAGAGCCTAACGAGCTTGCATCTGCGGCACTAGAGGTTGTGGAAATTTTATTAGAGGATAATAGGCAGCTAAGTGTAAAGCTAGGTGCGCTTACTTGGCCCGCAGTACTTCCTCCGACTCAAAAGTATTTAGACAAATAGCTTTTTATGGTGCGCCCGCCCTCTTAGGGCTTGTCCCGACCTACGAGAACCTGGAGAGTCTGACGCCTTTGTCTTTTCCCCTGCTTTTATATAGCTCACGGGAAGTTTCATCGGTCCGACAAGAGTTCCGGGAGGAGGGTCTCCGGGCCGTCGTATGCCGCATGTGTCAGAAGAATAAATGTGATAATCGCTCATGATGTCTCCCTATGCTTCGGGCATGGTGTTTGGATCCATTTCCTTTAGCATTCTTTGTAGTACTTCTTTGTCCAACGTGCAGACTATGTCTGCCCCTCCTGTAAGAGCTATTTGAACAAGTAATGCGCTACTAAGCAATTGTTTTACCGAAGTCAACGCTTCGAGAGGTAGTTCTGCTCCTAAAGTCTCTAAAACGGTGTCTAGCTCTCCATGATATTCGTCAGGAAGATCGTCTTCTGCAGACCAGTAGTAAGTTCCTATTTCTAGAGTTAAGCGCATTTTTAATGACATGACGTATTTTCTTTATCCCCGGTACTTGATGACTTGGTAGTGAAATAGACGTCATTATCTATAAGGTCTCCACAATCCCGCCGATCTTTGATCAGTCCCACTTCCAGTATAGCCGATCTATATTTATTAATTGATAGCTTTTCGAACGCAGTTCGGGCTTTGTCGTAGTTCCTAAGTGTCGCTCCCCACTTTTTTTCTAGCCTATTTATGTGGTGTTGGAAGAGCAGATTAACACAAAAAAGAAATAATACGCCTAGAGACAGTATTTCTAAGAGCGACATCTTTACCTAAGACAGTGCGCTTGCTAAGGCGGCAGATACTACGGGACCAATGGCCTGTCCTACTTTGGCGAACCAGTCTTCCACTGCATCTTTATCCTTAAACTCTTCACTCTGCAGCTTGGCAACAAGATCACTTGAGGCACGGATACTCAACCCACTTAGATCGGGCACCTTTCCCTCCATAGAATCTTTAATTGCGCTCCAGGCCATATCAATACCCTTTACGCCGTGCTCCTCTACAAAGTCTACAGTAATGTCTACCGCGAGCTTTTCCCAAGGACTGTCTGCTTTTATTTCTTTTAGGGCGCTTGCAAGTTTCTCTGCCCCGGCCTCACCCAACATTCCAATGATTTCATCTGCCGATGACATAAGCTACTCCTCCTCGCATAGGGTACTTAGCGGTGGGATCTCGGGAGGGCTGTTTGGATCAAACCAGGAGGGAACATCTTTTATTTCTGACACGTCCCATCCCGCGTTAACTCGAGCCATGATGTGGTGCCACTTCCATCTATTTCCATCCACCATTAGAACGATATCGCCGGCTTCCTGACATTGAGCATTGGTAAGTCCTGCTCCCATCAGTGCACCCCATTTTCCGCTCGTACAAGAGCAACGACCTTTCCAGAATAATTTTAGATTCTTGGAAGAAGTGGTGACGATCTTATTAGTAAAGTCTACTTCAGTTTCGTAAACTCTAGAATCCCTAACCACACGACTAGCGCAGCCGATAGTGCATAAAATTAAAATACAAACCAATAGTCGCATGTATAACTCCTAGAAAATGTGCCCCAATGGTAGCAAAAAGCCCGTAGGTCTTCTAACAATCTGTTAGACTAATTCGTCAACGGTTGCTACCCTCTAGGGTGAGAACATACTATAATAAGAGAAGTAACCCAAATCCAAGTATATTTATATTCGAGATAACGAGGCGAGAACTGCATCGTTGCCCATAGCTAACCCTAGTAACCGCAGGGCATTTCTGCGAGATAATAAGGAGTTAAATGGGCGTTCGAATTTTTTTCGTTGGATTGGTTTCTCTTGTTCTATATTCGTGTTCTGATAGTAGTTTAAAGAATCCAGAGGAAAACGTCCCAGCACCTAGGCTACTTCTGCCCGATGCAGAAATTGCTGAAGAGGCGGACATTCCCTTACTACCAACTACAGTGCCCGATGCGTCCATACCCCTCCCTAGCGAGGAGTACCAAAATAGGTGTTGGAAGTCTCAGTTTTGGCACTGTCCTCCATTTGACGAGGTGTGGCGTGTTGAAGTGGTTGTCGACATTTGCAATGAGGATGGCGTTCCGTGTGAACCGCAAGGAATTGCCGATCCGAATTGCGAATGGACCCTCATCTCAGAAGGAGAATGCAGCCAGTATAGCGAATGTGACCCCGCAAATATCGGGATTACCATGCAGCCTTGTCAGTCAGAAAATGATGAGGGAGAAGTTGTTGCGGGACAGCAAGAAGTCCGTTGCAGTAAAGGCTCTCTTGTCCGAGGGCCGTGTATTACATGCCAGGAAGAAACTTGTGATTCTGCGGACAATGACTGCGACGGAATGGTGGATGAGGGGTTCTTTCCTTGTCAAAACTCCTGCGGGGAAGGTATCGCGACTTGTCCTAGTGGAACTCTTGAAAACTGCACCGCACCGGAGCCGGAAGAAGAGATCTGTGATGAGTTGGATAACGACTGTGATGGGCAAGTTGACGAAGGACAATTGAACGCATGTGAGCAGTGTGGAGAAGTTCCTGCAGACATCTGTGATGGCGAGGATAATGACTGTGACGGTAGAACCGACGAAGGACTGGTGCAGCTCTGCCAAACCCTTTGCGGAGAGGGAATTGAAATTTGCGTGTCGGGAGATTGGCTACAGTGTACGGCCCTCCAACCCACCCCTGAAATATGTGACTCCGAAGATAACGACTGTGATGGGCTCGTTGATGAAGGACTAGAATGTAATTGTCCTCCTCAGATACTGGGGGCACTAATGCCTTGTCTAGAGCCTCCCCTTGCGTGTGGGCAGGGCTTTAAGATGTGTGAGTGCGCTACCGAAGAGTGCTTACGGACCTTTTGGACTGAGTGCCGCCCCATGTGTGTTTGGATGGAAGAAAACCCCTGTGATTTAGCACAAGGTATAGCAGTTGATGAAATCTGTAATGGTTATGACGACAACTGCAATGATCTTATTGATGAGGAATTGGTCAGAGATTGTTATTCGGGTCCACCTGATACCCTTAATGTAGGAATGTGTTCTCCTGGTATCCAATCGTGCGAGTCAGGACAATGGGGAGGACACGTAAATGGTGTGCATGTTCCCGATATTTGTATCGATGAGGTTACTCCTACAGAAGAACTTTGCAATGGGGAAGATGACAACTGTGACGGAGTCATAGAAGAAGATTTAGATCCTACAGATATATTGTTTATAGTTGATGTATCTGGATCTATGCGTGAGGAGATAAGAGCCGCTCAAGGCGCAATGACAGCGTTCGCCGCTAGTTTTCAAGGATCTCCTAATTTACGATGGGGACTAATAGTTGGCCCGACTGGTCCTGCAGATAAGCTGTCTATTATAACTAATTTAGTTCCCTTCGAGCAATTTATCCCTGCCTTGGGAGGCGTGAGAGAAGCATCGACCTCCGAAGAAATGCTCAAGGATGCTCTATACTTAAGCGTCAGGAACCTGGCCCCTCTAAACGTAATACCCCAAGATCACATTGGAATTAGATGGGATGGCGTCGAAGATTCTGTTCCTACTTTGGACAATTTTAGGGTAAATTGGAGGGCCAATGCAGATAGAGTAATTATTCTACTCACAGATGAAGAGGCTCAAACTTTCTTAGAGCCCGAAATAACAAATCAAATTTTAATAGATATTTTAAATCAGATTCCGAGACTTAGCGTTCACGTATTCTCTACGTTGTTGCACAGGGATGGCGGCAATTCGCCATGGGGCCCGCTAACCATTGGAGGATCGCATCACGAGCTTACGTCTAACCAGGAGGAGATGTTTGGAGAAATGATGCAAATCATCGACGAAGAGGTTTGCGGAAATGGGCAAGACTAATGAAGCCATATTTATGAAAGGAACAAGAGGCTTCTTCAAAAGAAGCGTCATTGTCGAAGAAATAAAAAAAGATAACGAAGAAATACTAACAGTAGTTCCTCATGGGTCTAAGGCTACCATCCTATCGATAATTCCGCTCAAGTTAGAGGTTTTGATTTTAGGTCAGGAAGAAAGCTCATTAGTTCGTATGCACGAGCCCAGAAGATTAGGGGAAGTTTTTGAAGTAACCTACAATCCGGGCATAGGAAAGATATTATGAAGCTTCCTCTTAAGTACTCTGTAACTATATTATTTCTTGGATTGATACTGATAATGGGCCCTTCTTGTTGCGGCTTATCGGGCTCAATCATTGTCTCACCTTCTAACAAAGAAGACGTACCGTTTGATTCCTATTTGTACGTAGTTAATCAAGTGTCCACTGCGGAATGCGAAAATAATCTATGTAATGAAAAAATCAAATCTAAGATCGGATCTGGTGTATCGGTTGCGTACGAGAATGGACATACATGGGGAATTTCTGCAGGACATGTTTGCGCTTCCGAGCCGGGATCCCATAGCTCTACAATACTAGTTACCAAGAAGGGCGGAGAAACTCGGCCCGCTAAGCTTGTGCACATAATTGTAGAAACCGATACATGCATATTACTCATAGAGGACTCGTTCATACCTCCAGTTAGGCTGGCGGATTCTCCGGCTGAGCAAGGAGAACGGGTGTATGCCCTTGGCTCTCCTGTAGGACTATTCGATAAAAACATGATCCTAAAGTTCGAAGGGTTTTATTCCGGAGTTACGGGCGGAGTCACTGCCCAAGGATCAAATCGCGTTTTTGGAAAACTAGATGGGTACACTATACCGGCCAGACCCGGCAGCTCGGGAGGTCCGATATTTAACGAAAGCGGCGAGCTTATTGGTATGATGATTATGGCTCGAGCCTATTTTGAAACCTTTGCGCTATCACCCGACTACCACAGCTTCTCCAAAGTGGTTACCGCCGTAAAGGGAGCCGCAAGAGGCGACAACTAATGGCAGAGTTTTTAATAGCGTCTCTTCTGGCAGTAGTAAGTATCATCCAAATACATACAATACTTTCTACTACTTCTGAGTTGCATAAATTAAAGCAAAGCATTAAAAGGCTTGAAACATCTCTTAAGAAAACCGAAAGAAAAATTTCTAATATAGAAGCCACCCACAACACTTATGGCAGAAATAGGGTAGGAAAGCATAAAAATCTTCGGGGCGAGTTAGACCTATTTCATAAAGATAAGTGTGCGACCGTACAGGCCGTATTTAGAGTTAAGTGAGTGGAAAATGCCTGAATCAATTTTTAGCCCTTTATTGGATTTTGGAGCCTTAGGCATCTTTGCCTGTTTTTTAATTTGGCAGCATATTCGAATGCAAAAGAGAGTAGACACTCTAGTGGATATGTTTCAGACGCAACTCAGGGAGTGCGAAGATAAACAAGACGCCCGAATTGAGGCAATCCGATCTACTTATCAAGACCTTTTAGATAGAAAAAGCTCGAGCGAAATAGATCGACAACAAAATTTAGACGAGGTGCAGGATGCGATTAAAAAGATCAACACCAACGTAGACTTTTTAATGCGTATACAATTAGGCGCTAAAAAAGAAGGGGACTAGAAGTCCCCCTTATTGCCGCAGGTATACCACGCGCTTTCCTTTACGTATATCATTCGCACGTAAGGAATGCCCCCAGTAAGTCCTACACATTTCTTCAGCTCTTCAAGAGGAACTTTTCTCTCAAAGGACACTTCGTAAGCACGAACTTGCGCCTCTTCCTCTTTGTAATATAGAAAAGTTCCGCCAGCAGTACCAAAGGAAATAGCAGCTGCTATAATCCACTCTATAATCATAATAGACTCCTTTTTCTGTCTACTATAATTATGCCCTTTATCTTAGAAGATTTCGGAGTTCTCTGTGGTAGTTGTCTCTGTGGTAGTTTCCACAGCAGGTGTCGGAGTGGTAGACACCATGTCCGAGGCTACTACTCTATGCGCCAGCACTTCCATCAAAGATGAGTCCTTTAGAAGTTCCTGCACTAAGAAAGTCATCCATACGGCTCCAGTAATCGGTGCACCCTTTTCCATTTGAGGCAAGAATACCTCGTATCCGTCGTTCTGTTCCTCTCCATCCTTAGACCCGAATACAATCGCGCACTGCTGATTTTTCAGAGTAATGGTAAACTCCGTAGACTCTGTAGTCTCAGTGGTGCTTTCCGCCGTAACAGAGGTTTCCTCTACGGCAGTATTTTCAGTTGTGGTTGAAGTAGTCATTCTATCCTCCTATTTTCTTTCTTTCTAGATAGCGATATCTAGCATTTTTATTGCTGCAGTCTCTGCTGCAGTATTTCGAATTAGTCCGTGCGTTTCTTCTGGACCCGTTATCTTTATTACAATCTTTCCAGCTACACAAACGTTGTACACGTTTAAGTTGCTTCTCTTTTGCTGCTTCAATCTGGGGCAACAGGATTTTTTGTATTTCAATGTCGCCGTAGGCACGCATACCGCACATGAAACAGGAAAGAATCCTTTCTTTAGTAGCGTAATCTCTTTCAATGAAAGTAGTACTACTGCCGCATTTTGGACAAAGTATTTTAGAGATTATTGGGTCGCTCATCTAGTCCCCTAAAATATATCTTCATAATAACGAAAATAATGTCAAATTAAATACCCCATAGGACTCGGGAATCTCCATAATTTAAATTGTGTTGCGCCGCACTTAGTGCAGGACGGCAGTTCTGACGAATAAAGGTGAAGGCATACACTACAAACTTTTGGACTAAGCCACATTTAAGCACTCCAATTTATTTGGATTGGTATAGCACACTAAAATTAGCCTATCTATAGAGGCTCCTACCGCTTCAGGCAGTTTTTCCCCTTCGTATATATGGCAAACAAGACGAAGCCATTCCGCAGATCTTGTAGAATGCGTATTTTTGACTAATTTCGCCAACTTTAAGATTTTCCCTATGTTCGGCTTAGTTAGCGTAATAAATACCCAGCTTTTAGCTTGGACAGGATAATACTTGTAACGCATTTTGCTCCTAAAAAATGTAGGGAGGCCCCGAAATGATTCTATACACTAATCGATAAGAGCCAAATATTAGATCTAAAAATATTGGCGCAAAAGCGAAAAAGGAGGAAACGCTTTAAATCGATACCTGTAGAGAAAAGGGCCTCCCTACAAACCCAGGTTAAAGACATCTATTCGACCTCGGACATGCCTCCCTGCTCCGAAATGGTCCCCCGCGCCCACTAAGGAGTGGATTCCGCAGGGGGCGGTCTTATAAAAAGTGGGCCCGCCAGGATTTGAACCTGGGACCGATCGGTTATGAGCCGACTGCTCTAACCCCTGAGCTACAGGCCCATGAGTTACCTTCCTACCGACCACCCACAAAGGAGGGACGTAGAAGGTAATTTCTCTCTACTCCCTTATGACAGCGTACGGGCTACTTTTCAGCCTCTATACTAGAGCCTCTAAGGTCTTTAAGAGCAGTTCTCGCCGTCTGAATATTCTTTCTAAGGCGCTTATTGCCTGACTTCCAGCCGTAGCTCTTAGAGTCTACGAGCTTAACGTCAGTTAGGCTATTGTTCAGTGTCTCCACTATCTCTTTTAGTTGGGTTTCTAGTGACATTCTCTTCTCTCCTCTTAGTTTCTCGGGATTTTTTTACGTTCTCGACTCTCTCCCTATTGAGCCTTATTATAGTTCGCAAATCCCACATGAAAATTTCCCTTATCCAGATTTAAAGAATAAGTAGACATTATGAAAGTATCAATAGTCTTCTACTCTTTGTTGCCAAGTTTCTGAATCATTGTTCCAATCGTATACCCTAAATAGTCCTTCTTCTGGAAGTTTTCTACGGATAGTTTCTATTCCGTCCAAAAAATCGGAATGCTCTGAGCTGATTGCTCGTACGGCGAAGTCGTCTATGTCAGGACTTCTGCCCAGTAAAAGTCCGTACTTAACTGTTCGTCCTGTAAGGGCGTCTTTAAACTTGTTACTCTTAGCGCACTCCCACACAATTCCTAATTGATGATCTTCTAGCTGATCACCGGTTCCCGGAAAATATGTGTTTTCAGATAAAGAGCCTATTCTTCCTCTTCTTGCCATCTTAAATCTCCTTTAGATTATTACCAGTATATAGGTTATGCTGCATTATCATATATTTTTTTACGCGGCACAAACGCAGTAGTAAGGTCAATTAGAGGAGATGTAATGTCATACAGCCATCAGACGGGAAACTTGTACGGAGATTCTTACGTATTTGGAGACGTATTTTCCACGGTGGCTGGGCTTCCCGTAAGGGCGCAGCAAAACGCTATACGCGCAGGGCAGGGTTTATTCGTATCTCAGACAATTACGGATTTAAGGGAGGTAGTCACTGTAATAGATAGGTTCATATCCTATAGATACATATGGTGGCCTAGTGAAGTTACTCCCGGAAAAAGAGCGTTACTGACCTCGTGGAAAAAGAGAAAAGCGACGTTAGTGCCTACGGTAAAGGATAGCCGGGAGCTTGAAGGACACAGCACTTCTCAAGCAGAGTATAAGACTGAGGTTCTAGATAATTGGGCAGAGATTCTAGAGCCATATTATACCGACTATGCCGATGTAGGCTTTCAGCAAGAAGTGAAGCTAACCGCTGCATTTTCTGGCAGCGACGCCCAAGAAGTCACGGTGATAGGTATTAACTTTAGCGAAGAAGATGTTTCGGTAACTTCTCAAGTTGTAGGCTCCGAAATAAAGTTGATATTTACTGTTGGAGAAGAGTCTCCGCCTGACATGGATGCCGAGCCCATAGCAAAATATCGGATAGTCCCTAATTATAGTATTCCAGAAGACATGCTTTACACCTATGTTAGGCTGGCTACCCTAGAGGTAGAGTTTGAAGTTTCGGGCGCTAAAGACTCGTCTTCTTCCTTATTCTCTGCGCCTACAAGAAACAAGCATTCGTTCCTAGTTTATCTTGCAATGTTCGGTTAATTTTAACTGCCCCCTTGACTGTCAGTACATTCGTGAGTACATGTTGTGTATGGACGACGAATTTGACGAACTTTTCAAAGATAGAAAAGAAGCTAAAGATCTTCACAAAGATCTAGAGATGGCTGTTCCTAAGCAATCCGGACAGAGGTCTAATGCGGATGACGTAATAGACGCTATAGGACCAAAAACTAAGCGATCTCAAAAAACAATTTGTCCAAAATGCGGAAGTGAGGAGTTCTCTAAAAGAAAGCCGATAAGTGGCGAAGCAATTTTACGATGCAGGGGATGTGGATTTAAACTAGTTAAGCCAAGTAATGTAAGACAAAGAATGGTGGTCACCAAAACAAAATCTTTGCCTATCAGCGGCCCGTACTACACACAAAAGCCTAAATCCTCTAATACAAAAATAGATAAGAATACCCCTAAGTACAGACGAAAAGGTAGACCCTTTAAAAAAGGAGATGAATAGATGGCTAAAAAATTTAAGCCTAGTAGCTCAGTGTCATTCCATGATGCCCCCGATGAAGGAAGAGAGTCCAAGTATAAAGAGATCATTGCAAAGGCAAAAGCCGGATCTCAAGAGCGACCTGGACCGATGTCAGGAACTCCGAGATTTGACGAAGTAAATTCGAGCTGGGAAAAGCCCGAATATCCAAATCAAATTTCTGAAACAACTGCCGAGGGACTAGAGGCTATAGCAGTAGCAGAGCAAGAGGCAGAATATGCAGCTAAGGAAGCGGCTAAGCAGCAAGAGTCCGGATTGCCCTATACCCCATCAGGGGACATAGGAAAGCTTGCGGACGACGAAGAAAAAGAAGAACTTTCAGAAGACGAAAAAATTAAAAATGCGATTTCTTCTAGAGTGTCTGAGATAGACATTGGGCAGTATTTGATGAATGGGGAACTTACACAAAGAGTGCCCATTATTCCCGGAAAACTAGAGATAACTTTTAGAACTGTTACAGATCTAGAGGAATGTTTTGTAGACGATAAGCTATCAACAGAAGGAGAGCTTACTGCTAGAGCTTTTCTAAGAAGAGCCAATGAGTGGGCCTTGGCATTTCACATCTCCGAGGTAAATGGACATAAGTGGCCGACGACTATAGATGGCGATGGTACTATTAGCGAGAAGTCCATAAATAGGCGGCTTGCACACGTTAAAAAGTTGTCTTCGCCTATATTCCATCTCCTATCTCAGAACCTTGCATGGTTCCTAGAAAGAGTAAGTAACTCTTTAAATATGGAGACTTTGGGAAATGGATAGGCACTCCGCTGGGCTGGGCCAGGGCCAATCTTTTGTACGATATGCACAAAGGACCACCGAAACATGGCTCTCTGGCGGAAGCTGCCTTACTTATTATCTGGAAGGCCCGAGTAAGCGAAGATGTTGCCAAGACTCGTGCGGTCGCTCAAGCAGCTGTTGGGGGAGATAAAGCGACTGAAGCCTTTTCTGATTTTACTAACTTAGTAAACAGACAAACGGACGCCGCTCAGAAGATCAGCATGAAGGATAAGTTGGAAAAGCTAAAAGATATGAAGACAATAAAATTCACTCCTATGGAGGAGACAAAAAGATCAACAATACGTACAGTAAGGAGGAAAGATTTATGAAGATCGTAGCTGTAGTAGACGTTCATCCGATTGGAGAAGTCAGGGGAAGAGGGCTTTTTGCCAGAATATCGAAGAAGACCGGTGCAGGGCATTTTGACCTTCCCATAACTAGAGAACAGGCGGGAGTTTTACTGGCTCATATAGAGCCTCTTATGGATCCTCCTTCCTCCCAACCTGAAGAAGACTTTAGTGAGTTCGTTTCTAACACTTTTGGAGAGGAGCTGATGGATATGAAGCTTTCTTCGGGAGTGGAAGAATACGATTTTGATGATGAGGATGATTTGTGAGCCAAGACTTAAACTTATTAAGGTTAGAGTACAAGCTGGACCTCTTAATTAGGGCTCTGCAGGCAAATGGAATTGTTATTCCTTCGGCGGCCATTCCCCCTCTTGAAGGAATTCAAAAAGACACCTGCCCTGTATGCTCTACCTTTATAAAAGTCACGGCAGATTTTGAGTCAGAAAAGTTAGTGTATACATGTGCCTGTAAGCCTCCAATAGCAATAGTCAGAGGTGTATCAGGAATATCGAATCCAAGTACAGAAAAGGAAAAAGAAAATGATAGTACCCGGAGTGAAGCAAACCCCCAAGTTCCACAACACGAAGCGACGAGAAGTGGTAGCTAGTGCCGACGTAGAAATTAAGCAAGTTCAGGTAATCGACAAAAAAGGCGAAATCAGAACATTAGTAGTATGGAAGTGCGGTCCCGATACCCTTTATTCGGACACTATGGACGGCCTTTTCGACAACACTAGAAGAAAGAGAGCGCCGGAATGGGTCACTACTCAGCTGGAGGCGTTGCCAAATATTAAGAAACTGGATTCTAATGGAGTTCCCTACGGAGTAGAGAGCACTGCTGCTGCAGGACACATACCTTCTAACGACGTAGATGAAGATTTGCCAGAATTTGTTCAAGGATAATTACTATGGCAAAGATAAGACCTTTACCTGGGTGGGCCCTATGTAAGACTCTAGAAGCAAAAACTACAAGCTCTGGAGGAATACTCCTAGTTACTGATGTAGACAAAAACGTGACATCGGAGGGAGTAGCGCAGATCCTGGAAATTAATTCTAAGGATGGGGATCATTGCCCTATTTCTATTGGGGATAATGTCGTTTATCGTGGATTTCTTCGTTTCTGCAACCAAGTTGGAGAGATGTATGACACGGACAGAAATTGCGAATACTTCTTGCTTAGTATTGACGACATCTTAGCCGTTGTTTCTGGGCCTGCAACTGTGGGGCTTTATGGAGAGTATGAAATAAAATGAAGAATAGACGGCTTCAAATTAGAGTAGAGCCTCGTCACATGGAGTTCTTAAAAGAATATTCTTCTAAGAAAAACATTACCATTAGTAGAATGATGAGGGATTTTATAGACTGGTTAATTAGAAGAGAGTCTGAGCGCTCATCTAACTCTGGAGCTAAGGATGAAAGACCGAACAAAAATTAGAGTTACTCAGTCGATTCCAATCGCACGGCAGACTGTTCCCGGTCTTTTAGAGACATTTAGGGCTGCATTCTCTGGGAAAAATCGTCCGGTGAGGATTCTATATACTAAGGGTGAGGATTTAGTGGTGGAGAGGGCAACTTTAGATCCCGAGGAGGATATAGAGGGTCCCTTCATAACGCCGTATCAAATTATACGGCAGCACGCAGAAATAGAAATGAGGGCTTTCGACCGCAATGCTCTAATTACTGCTTGCAGCGCCGTGCAAGATTTACGGCAAAGCAAATATGAACTTACTTTTATAGTGTGTAGAGATCCTATTGAGTTAGCGCAGATTCCCGGAGGACTCAGCCTGGTAGATGTGTTTGGCGTAGAAATTCTTTATGATCCTGAATCCCCAGAAGGACTAGTGTTTTTTTGTGGATCATCTACAAGCTCTATGATCAGTGATATAGAAAAAGTAATGATCTGTAAAATGGAGTAAAAGATGGCTAGTATCGGAAGATGCGGATCTTACGAATCCCGTCCCACATTCTGCAAAGTGTACCCCAGGATTACTGATTTTATGCCTCCTGGATGCACGTACCATTTTGTAGGGGAAGAACGAAGAGGCGAGTGTCAGCCCGAAGTATGTGGACAGAATTGCTGCTGTGCATATCCTAGAGAAGGCGGAGAGCCCGAAGGCAAGAGCCTGGATCACCTTGCTGGAGGACTTCCGTGCAAGCATCTGGTGTGGATAGAGGAGCCAAAGGAAAAGAAAGCGTCTTTAGAGGAAAAAGTCGCTTCCGCCACCCAAGAACTGACGGAGGTCATCTGTAAGACGTTAGAGGAGGATATCTAAATGCTGTCTGACATTAGTATGTCATTTGCCGAAATCATTAGTGAAAGTACCAATGAGGCGGAAACTACGCATAAAGCCCTATTTAGAGTTAAAGATAGTGCGAAATGGTCCAAGGCTTTATTAGAAATTTTACGGGCTGAGGGCGAAGAGTACGGAGCGTCAATACGGAAAGAGTACTATCTTTCAGAAGAAATGGTTCCAACATTTGTATGGGTAGTTTTACTTTGGGGGGAGCTTGAGGCTGCTAAGATAGACCTTCTCCGTATATTCGCAGAATCCGATGCAAAGGTTGAGACAAAAATACTTCCTAAAGGGGATACGCCTAACTCAGCCACGCCCATATCAAAAAGAACTTTGAAGAGTAGAGATGGGTCTAAAAAAACTGTGGTGACAGTGCCTCTACCTCACTTTAGACGCAATGCTAAAGTTGACCCCGATAAGGTAGTTGGACTTCGGAGTAGGGGATTTGGAGCAACTGTAACTAACCTACAGGAAACGGGAAGATAGAAACGTGTTAGAGCAAAATATGAATCTTCTAGAGCAGAAGATCGCAGAAGAAAACAAGAAATCAGCCGAAGAAATGGCTAAAAAAGCTGATTATAAAATACAGATTTGGTTCAGATCAGAAAGGTCAATCAACAAGCCCCTAACGTATTCTTTATCGTTTTGGGAGTCTGGAAAGCGACTCCATGGCGGCGGGGATGAGATGATGTATATATGCCGTAGACATAAATCGGCACAAACAGCCACGCCATTTGAAGTAGCTAATGTGCTGAATAAGACAGAAACATCGGTAAAGGGATGCAATGGATTAATTCCCGGAGAACTAGTTCAACCGGAAGGTCTGATTGTTTGTCCTCACTGCATGTTAAAGCATAAATCTACCGACATAGGCGACTCCATACTATTTCGTACAACCATAGACGAGGCCGCTACCGTTTTGGAAACTTGGTGGAATAGGCTAAAGGGAAACGCGGATATATACGCTAAATATTCTCCTACTGACCCGAGAACCATTATGATGTATAAAGAATACGATCATAGAGTAGCTCGAGAGAAAAAGGGGCTTACTATTTATCCTTTAAAGAATATACTGAAGGATACTCTTGCTGGATCCTCTATCCACTCCAGGTTTAAGGCATTTATAACGGCGTAATAAATGAAGGCTTCTACTAGAAATAGACTTTTAGGACTCATGTCAGGCGGCGCAGCTTTGTCCGTGGTGATGCCTATGTCTAAGGAAAAGAAGAAAGCCAGATCTAGGTCCGATGCTCACTTCAAAAGAGACGATAAAAATAAGTGGGACGAATTTCTTAACAATTCAAAAAGAAAATCGTTTGTAAAGGCGATCAACTCTGACATCAGAGCAGATGGAAAGTTGAAGCTACACGTAGATGCGATGAATCGCCTGTCTTCGGGCAAAAGAGTAGCAGTCGTTATTGGAGATTCTGGACGATCCTATCAAATTGTAAAGCTAAGGGGACTAGACAGGTACGGGTGTACTTGTGGGGACTGGAGATATAAGAGATCAGTAACTTCTTCTGCCGATGCTAAAGATGCAGACTGTAAGCATATTAAAAAATGGAAGAAGGAGAACTTTATGAAAAAGAAAGCTGAGATACCTCCAGAAGTGCTAGAGACATTCTTTCTTGAAATGTATAAAGAGGCGGGGCAAGGAAAGTACACAACTATGTTATTTGGGGAGAGAGCGGGACAAGCCGCTAAACGTTTTGGCGAGTCTGTAGGGAATAGTTTAGAGAGATTAGCTAAAACAAAGGTACCCGGCATTTCAGAAAATGTGAGATTACTTCCAGACAAAACAGTTAGAACGAACATTCCTTGGTTAAAGTTTGACGCTAGAGATAAAAATAAAAATATTCTGCTTCGCAGAATTCAAGGCACGAAAAAAGAAGTGCCTATTTACCCCTCTAGAGAAGCAGCGGCCAAGATGCTGGGAAATGTTGCGAGAAATCCAGATGATGCCCTTTTAGTGGGAGCGGTGCCTGGTGGCACTGCACTTTTACCGGTTAAAAAAGCGGTAGAAAAGAATCTTGGCATATAAAATGACCCATCATCGCTTTCGTGAAGAGTTCACTACGCCCGCTGATGAGACGATTACTTCGTGTGGTCTCGAGAACAGTCAGTTTCATCGCAGTTAGGTTATGACGTATAATTTGGAGTTTTGAAGAAGATGCCTAGAGCAAAAAGTAAAGTAACAGTAGGGGACGTATTGGACAAAGTCCAAGAGCTAAAAAGAAGATCCTCAGTACAAAAAGCCATAGTATCCATTCTTAGGTCTAGATACTTGCCTAGAGACGGCGTTCCTGAGCCCCAAGCTCAGATCTCTTGTGAAGGGGCTCCTGTTCCCTTTGGAGTAATTGAGGAGATGGTGTACGAGCTAGAGGAGGGGTGCGAGGAAATGGACAAAGTAGTCAACACTTACTTAAAGGAGGAGCTTTCATGAGCAGTGCATCGGAAAGACTAAAAGCCAGAGTAGAAACAATAGAAAAGGTGCAAACAGAGGGAATTGATTGGCTGGCTACAGAAATAAAGAGCCTGTTTTCAAACGATTCTGTGATCGGAGAAGCAGTAGAGTCTCATGATACTACAATTGCAGCTATCCGAGCACTACTAGTGTCTAAAGGTATTCTCACTGATGAAGAAATAGATGCCAAGGCAAAAGAGATAAACACCATACGAGAAGCAGCGGCAGAAAATCTAAAAAAGACAGAAGAGCTGATGAAGATGAAAACCGCTGCGGAAAATGCCGGAAAAGAGGGGCATCCCACAGAGGCTTTCATCTTCGGAGGCTAGTCAGTCTTTTCCGCCAATATCTTCAAGCGGCAAACTGACTTCAAATTCTGCACCATTTCGGCGCGACCAAATTCGGCCGCCCTCGGCCTTATTGGAAAACTCAATCCACTCGACGTAGTCTTCGACTATGTCGCGCTCTACCTGACTTCTTCTGTTATACACGAGGACTGTACTCCCCGGGATTCCGCGCTCTACGTCCTTGTCTTTTTTTCGAATGTAGCCGGTTTTTGGACGTCCCTCTAGGAATCTCTTTATCTTTACTCTCTTGTTCTCCAAGCGAGCCCATTCCATTATTCTTCCAAACTCTCGGTCTTGATACAGAATCCCATTAATTTCTATCGCGTCCATTTTTCCTCATCTCAGCCATATAAGCGCAAAAGTTATAATCCGAAAACCCCCAGCGTGTAGCCAGGGATTTTGCTTCCTCACGCGGCAGCTTATTCCACTCTGAGAACCATCCCCTAACTTGTGATGGGTGTATTCCGCTCTTTTTAGAAAATAGTTCATAGAAACGTCGGGAAGCATTCTCTGCCTCAATGCGTGTATTCAGTTGACCTCGAACTCCCGACTCTTCTCCAGATTCTTTCCACCATCTATCCAATTCTTTTGCGTCGTTACAGTTCAATATTTACACACTCCTGCTCCGTCTTGTCGAAGCGCTCTTCGATAAATCTTGGAAACTGGAGAGCGTTTGTTTTATCTCCAGCACTTACATAAGTACGGGTGTCGTACTTGATCTTCAAAACTTTGGGCCACGAATCTACAGTTGAATTCTGTTCTATGAATTTCTTTGTCCAGCCGTTCCCACACTTGCAGATTTCTACAAGCTCTCCACTAGTGTTTAGTTGATATAGAACAACAGAGCCCAGAAGACCTACATATTTCCCCGTCCCATATGTCCCTATATTTTCTTCAGGACTCCATAGAGCGACAAAGTCATCTTCAAACTCTGTCTTGATCTTGCAACATCCTTTAGGTCGTTCTGCCTTCCCTCGGAAATTGAATCCTCGATCTCCGTAAGTATCATCCGGATCGACAGCTACGAACCCCTCCCACTCAGTCTCTCTTAGCATGTCCATAACTGAAGAGAGCCCGTCGGGAAATGCGGAGGCCTCCCAATATTCTGCTGGAAAGATATTATCCGCAAGTGACGGATAATTCACATGCAAAGAGGCAATAATACTGTGAATTTTCAAGCAGCGATCTCTATACGGTATATTGCCTAGGAGAGGTTCTCTAGCCATCCATGCAATGTCCCAGACACAGAACCGAAGGTAGGATAGCTCTTCCTGCATTTGGATAGCTCTGTTTGTTTTACTCTTTGATATTTGAGTTACTGCCGTTCGCTGATCTTCGTGAGCATCGACGACAAGCTCTCCAAGCAATACGGTATTAGGAGGTATAGCGGAGCACTCCTCCACTGCCTTTACAATATTCGGATATCTGACTTCCCAGGGTATGGTTTCAAGATTATGGGTTCTGGTCATTCTCCTGGAGTATATTTCGCACTTTCCTTGCGCGTTTTTCCGACAGACAATCATCTCTCCATCGTATTTACGAACTAGCCACGCGCTACCGCTGGCTATCTTCTTCGCCATGTGGGCGTTTAGTGTATTTTGTGGCTTATAAAACCGTAAAGATTCGGGAAGAATATCATCATATATATCGTTCTCTACAGTAAATACATCGCTGGCATCCCTGTAGCCTTCTCGGATCTTTTCTTTGATTAGTCTATCGAAAAGGTTTTGTGCGTCTTGATCGGGGGGGACTTCGTTAGTCCTTCCCCTGTTTTTCCATCTGCCGTAATCCGTTACGGATTGAAACTTTCCGCCCTCGTATCCGAACTCTGTCGTGACAGAATCTCCATTTAGGGTTATTCTCCATACACGGGATTTTCCTGTGCGAGAGATGTTTACTAACTCTTTTTTAACCATTGTTTACCTCCGGAGGGATTATGACACAAAAACCTGAGATACTTAAAGAAGCGGATGATCGAATAGATCGGTTTGAAAAATGGTTTACAAATCAAGGAGCAGAGCCTCTCGCCAAGTTTGAACGGGCAATACTAAAAACTTTTCTTCTTGCGGAGGAGACTGACTCTTTCAAAGAACTTTTTGCCCCAAAGAGTCCCAGCCAAGATAAGCAAGTTTAGGTTTTGGTTTAATACTTATGTCGAAAACTACGGGTAGCGGAGCTTTGTCTTTTTCTTTTGGAGTCAACATCCAGCCAACTACGTCCTGTTCCAGTGTTCCGTTGCCCCAGTAAATAATTGATGCGCTGTACGCATCTGTTGAAGGGCTATATGTTACTGCGTACGCTTCGTTTCCTTCTTCCGAAAGAGCTATATTTGTTATTGCCCAAAAGGGAAAGTTTCCTTGTTCAGTTGGGCCAAATCCGCACTTAGGGCATTGGTAGACGCCCTGAGCAATTTCTATCAATCTGTGTTTAGGGTTTAACGGACATTCCACTAATCTCTCCTGCGTATATACTAAATAAAATAGAGCGCCCTTTGGCGCTCTTTACTCCGAGGAGATCTCATGCCGCACAGCACAGGATTCCCTTGAAGTAGGAAGCCTCCTCTTCCGAGAAGGTTTGGTTGGAGTTGATCTTCGGAAGACCAACTGTAGTAAGCCAAGACACTTGTCCTGGTGTCAGGCGAAAGGTACTTCCCTTCAGTTCGGGAAACCGCGAGAACATCTCTCCCGGTATCAGGATCGAGTTCAGATCAGGAAGTGCAGGGGCGGCCGCGTTGACGGCCTCCGTCAGCTTTGATTTGAACTGAATCATCTCCAGTTCATTCTTCTTTGCCTCTACTTCTTCCTCTCTCGCCCTATTCGCTCTGCAGCAAATGCTGACAATTGCTCCAGCAATGACAAACGGTAGTGGTAGCATAATGTATTCCTCCTTTGCTTACCTAATATACTTATGCCATAATTATCTCGTATTTTAAGGGTCTAGACGATGATTTCATCCCAACATGTAAATCAAATGGCGATGCAGCAACAGCAGCAACATATGATGTTAATGGGGGGACAGGGAATGGCTCCTCCAATGCCTGCTCCTGGATTGTCACAATATCCCGCGCAGTTTTCATTTGGATTGCACCACAACCCCAATCAGCACTTCGGGGCTAGGGTAGGTGCGGGACTTATCGGAGGAATGTCTGGAGTTGTTAATGCGGCCAGCACCGTAAATATGGTAGCAGGGCTAGGCTCCTTAATTCCTGGGGTAGCGGGATTGGGTGGTGGTGCCGTAGGAGCAATGGGAAGCTTTGGTGCCGCTATACCCTTAATGGCTGGCGGAGCCATGATGAGTGCGATGGCGGGAGGGGCTAGGCGAACCGGAGAGATAAATCAAATATTCGGTAATATGATGTATGCGAACCCCTCTGCACGATATGGGCGAGGGATGTCTACATCAGATCTGAGGTCAATGTATTCGGCAATAAATAATATTGCGGATAATGATCCATTCACCACTTTTGAAGATGGTATGCAGATTGCCAATAGATTTACTCAGATGGGAATGCATCAGGGAGTGCAGAATGCGGATAAGCTGTCTAAAATGGTTAGGGATCTGGGAGAAACCCTAAAAACCATGGCCAGGACCATGGGAACCACCATTGAAGAAGCAACAGAAGCTTTCGGAAGTATGCGCCAAGCAGGTTTTTACACTTCCGCAGATGTCATGGGGAATACTACTCAAATGGGGGTCATGCGAGGATTTGGCATGACGTCGGGTCAGTTCGGTGGAATGCAGCAGGCAGCCGCAGGAATGGCTCGAGGCATGGGCATGGCTGGGCAAACTGGAGCCAGATTCACCACAAACTACGCGCAGGACCTAATGGGAGCAGTAAAGGCGGGAACTATTAGCGGAGAGCGGCTGATGGATATAACCGGAGCCAAAGATGCCGTTAGTGCCGCCGCCGCGTTTTCCCAGAGAAATATGGGAACTATGGCCGGATTTATGAATAGATCGGGAGCGGGTCAGGCACTCTTAGCCGGCCTTGGTAGCGTGGACAGTTCTGGAAGATTTACGGGCGGCATAGACGAATCTATTATATCTAGAATTCAGTCTGGAGAACTAGACCTAAACGATATGTCTAGAATGGCTCAGGGTAAAATGAGTTCTAGAGGAGCCCAGGCCTCATTCATGCAGAATAGAGAAGACATAACCGAAGGTGTACTTGGAAATGCTGAGGGTGCTGGAGCGATTATAAACATAATCAAAAACACTCTAAAAGAAGATGAAGGCTACTCGGAGTCAGAAAGAGAACTTCTTTTTAGGCAACTTACTGGACAGGACAGAAGATCCTTCAGACTAATGAAGGATATGGCTGACCGACATAAGGAGACCAGAGAAAGACGATTGCAGGATATCCGTAACGAAATGACTGCATCCTCTTTTGGGCAGGAATTTAGAGAAAATGCAACTATTGGCGGAATAACTAAGAGAATTATGGGGACTCTTGACGAAGCCATAGTTGAGCCTTTTAAAGATGCGGGACAAGCACTAAGCAGAGGGATTAGTCAAAAATTTCAAGATTTAGGCGATATCTTCTATGGAGTGACTAGATTCTCGACTACGCCAGGACAAATGAGAAGTGCTATAGATGAAATGACTAAAATTAGTCTGGCAACGGTAGACGGAAATATATCTGCTGCTAATCGCTCCTTGTTAGCCAAATCTGGCATAGATCAAGACGCCATAATGCAGTATCGCTCTATAGATATTCAGAGATCTAATAATAATCCGATTATGCGGGCAAACGCCTACGCCCGAATGGCTGATCCTGGAAGAATGATGATTGCTCTCGGACAGCCTCCCCAAATTAGCGGCGGACTGAAGTCGAGAGTAGCCTCACAAATAGGACAAGTCCACATGGCTATGGATAAAAAGGGGCAGAAAAGCGCATTAGATTCCGTTAGAGAAAGTGTTCGATCTGAGCTTAGACGAAACAAGGGATCGGAACCATCTAAAGAAGAAGTAGATGCCGCAATCGGTTCTGTCTCTGAAACCGCAGCCTCTGCAGTTAGTAGGGTGCGTGCGTTTGAAGACGGAGATTTAGAAGATTATCGAACCGGCACTATGAAGAGCGTAGCTGATGAATTACAAGCACTATCAACTCACGCGACAGGCGACGACGGTACTATAGGGCTGGGAGCAGCTACAATAGCTGGAGCAACTACGGGGGCCGGTATTGGGGCGATGTTGGCCGCAGTACCTACTTTTGGATTTGGTGCGGGAGTAGGAGCAGCAGTAGGCGGACTTATAGGCGGAATAGGGGGAGCTGCAGCTCAATTTTTTGGCTCAAGTACAGAAGTAGAGGACCAACAAAGAGACTTCCAAGAGGGCAAAGGCGTAGAGCTTATGTCTAAGCTGTCTACCGGAGGCAAACTAAGAGAGTTTGACAAGATAATAAAGGGAGTATTTTCCAACCAAAGAATTAAAGAAGAGGATAGGTTCAAAGTAGCGGCGCAAAGGCTCAAAGGACGTCTTGGGATTGACGTTACCGAAAGAGACGTGGAAATAGCCAATAGTTTGATAACGGGCGCTTCGGGAGGGCAATCCGCTTTTCAACGACTCCAGTCGGGAGACTACTCAGGTGCTGCAGATCTGACCAAAAAGGTTGCTGTGCAGCAGAGACGCATAACCGCTATGAAAACTATGGAGGCTTTTCAAGCGTTCGGCACGACAGCCACCCAGGGCTTGGGACTTGATATTGATGATGAGCTTTCCAAGGCGATTGGAAAAATCGGTGAATCCAGTACCGGACAGCAAGTATTTTCTCGGATACAGGAAGCCATTGATATGGCTTCAGATAATGAGGCTATATCCAGTAAGAGACTAGGAAAAGATGCGTCTGCCAGCGCTCGGCTTTTTGTAGAGGGAGTAGAAAAGCATAGAAGCCTAAAAGGATTATTTTCCGATGGACTTAGTTTAGCAGAAATAACGTCTGTTTACGGTGGAACAGAAGAATCCATGAGAAAGCTTCTCACAGGAAGTGGGATTCGTCTGACCGGCGATAGAGATGACATAGTCCAAGACTCGGAAAAAGTAGCTAAAATTCTAGCGGCCCAATATGTCGGAGGGGTAGCGGCGGAAGGAATGTCGGGAGTTAATGCCCACATAGCTGGAGGAAAAACCGATCTAGAGAGACAGACGGAAGCAGTCACTAAGCTAACACACATGGTTGACGCCCTGTATGCACACAACTCAAACCAAACTACCGGCCTGACAGAAGGCGCTAGACAGTTCCTCGATAGCAGAGGAAGACTTGTAAGGCCTGACAGATAATGAACATCGATATTACCAAAATCCCAAAAATGATTTCTGATGTGCGAAAGAAAGAACAATATTCGTACATAGGCGAAGACGGTCTTCCCTTCACAGTAGAGATAGTAGACTTTCCTATGGCCGAAGATTTAATTCAGCAAGGAATGCAAAACATAGTGGCAGAAATGATGGGAATCGCAGACTATCAGTCTATACAAGATAGAAATACCGTCACAGAACTAGTAAAGTCCCACGTCCCTGTTAGAAGGAGGTAGTCCGTGTCGGTTGCTTATCATAGAATAGATTTCGACTCGCTAAAAACGCCTGGCGGAAGTCCAGACGGAGTTGCGATGTGGGCCAAGACGTACAAAACTTCGTACGCAAAGAGTCCCGCTAATTACGGACAGGCCTCTATGGTTCCGTTCAATGCCCGTCAATTTGTACGACGACCCCTAAGAGGAATTACTTTACGAAAAGAAACTTATGCACGAATAACTGTAGATGGAAAAACTCTAGCCAACTCTTCTTTGCCTCCAGTATACAGTTCAGACTTGAATGACTCCCTGAAAACTGCCGGCTTTGACGGCATGGTTAGAAAGAATAGCTACACTACCAATTTCATACTTCAGTCTCTAACTGAGACTAGAAACGAAAAAGCCCAATATATCCCAACTTTTGGGGCCACATACGCTTATTTTTTCGGAGAAAGCCCTCGGCTAATAAACTGCTCGGCCATTTTACTCTCGACCAGCAATTTTGATTGGGAAAGAGAATGGTGGACAAATTATGCAAATTGTATGAGAGGAACTAGCCTAGTATCTAGCAATTCGAAAGTCAGATTTGAGTTTGATGAATATATAATTTCTGGGTACATGGTGAACGCTACAACCATTAGACAAGCCACCGACCCTTCACTAGTACAGCTAAATTTTTCTCTATTCGTAAGCAGCGTAAATACTAGTGACGTAGGAAATCCTGAAATATTCAGATCCGACTCTCGATCTAACTTATACGAGCTAGGATATGATGCCCGAGGTCCACAGGATCCTGCAGTATCTACTACTGCGGCCGTTCGTAGAATGAACATAAAAATGCTAGAGAGGACTCAGGAAATAGGAGGCTTTACGGGATTTGTTAGAGGCGTTCTGGACTCTGTAGACGATCTAGAGGCCGGAGTAGGATCATTAGTCAGGACTGCTAGGAATTTTCTCTACGGAAGAAACCTTGTAGTTCCAGTAGGATATGTAAGTGAACGAGCATCCAGACCTCTATTTCCTGAAGGGACAGGAGCAGAAGGACTAGCAGGAAAAACGTTTAAAACAGAGGGAGCTTTCGGGCTATTTTCTGCAAAAATAAAGTTTATCTCTAATGATGCTAGTCCCGATCCTAAAGCACATAACATACGCCTAAGTACTAATACGGACAGCAGGTATTTTGGACAAACTACCTCTCAATCCATTGCCGAGTATTACTATCAAAATATTGATGAATACGTAACATCGTCTCAGTCGCCATCCATTCAAAATTTTGACCGCGCAGACTACACCACAGTAAAGAAAGGCCCCCTTAATGCTCAGGCAGTTTCTGCGTGGAAATCTATGGGCATCGACATAGATAAGATTAACAGTCAGGAAAACGATAAAAGTAAAAGATCGCCCGCAGAGCAGGCAGCGGAAATACTAGCAGATAGAGATGTTAGAAATTTCTGGCTTAGTGTTCTTGGCAGGACTGCCTATGGAGTTAGCGTTTATTTTATCGGTAAAAGTATTGTAGAAAAGAGAAAGAAGATACAAAAGGATATAACGAATCCGAACAGAGAGCTTTTAGAGCCTGAGCAAATAGCTCTTCTAGAGCAAGCACAGGCGACGGAAACTCCAGAGCAGGGAAGACTTAGAAGAGAGGCCGCTGCCAAGCTTAGAGGTAATAGAGGCACAATATCTACTGATGACAGCCTCCTTTCCCTCTTCTTAAATTCGGTAGTATAGAGAAAAAAGAGGAAATACTTTGGGATACGAAAGCTCTGGTACCGGTAGGGGGCAATATCTAGATTTACGGCTCTTTTTAGAGGGAGTTGAGGTTCCCGTTGTTGGTTGCTCAGTTAGTTGTAATCTAAACCAACCCGCATCTGCAAATGTTACTATAGTGCCTCATGATTCCCTCACGAGAATATTGCCTAGAACTGTAGTGCATCTATTTTATCTAGATTCTGATCGGTTTACTCAGAGCGGGCTTAGTGCGCCTCGCGACTCTCACTATGACTTATTATTTTGCGGAGAAGTATTCACGGTCTCAATGGGTAAGTCTGGGGCAGGGTCTAGAACAGCAAACCTCAGTTGTTTGGACTTTTCTAACGTGTGGGATACGAACTATTCCTATGTCCTTCAGTACGGAGTTAGCGATGGTGCCGGCGGGGGCGCTATCGTAAACAATATGTCCAAATTTATGGCTTCAGTTTCGAATACTTCCCATAGCTCGTTCGATAATATCGTGAGTGATCCTGCAATGGTTATCCGTAGATATTCCCAGCAAAGTCCACTAACTCAAGGTATTACGGGAACAGGCAGCTGTCTTGGCGGTTTGCTTACAATCTTGGAACTTTTGAGTGGAGTACAGGGACTCTATTTTGGGATTAATTCCTGGACAACTGTTACGGAACGCAGAACAAAAGTTCTTGATTCCGTGGTTTCTGATTCTGGAGAGATTGCGAGAAAGCTTTACGATACACAAGTATTTGCGGACTGGCTGCAAAATAAAACAGGACATGCAGGAAGCGTCATTAGCTTTAGAGAGATCGTAGATAAAATACTAGAATACATATATTACGATTTTGTGCCCAATCCAGTAGCCGGATATTTAAGAGGAAATGACGGCAACGGAAATCCGGGAAGAGAGGTTCCAGATTGGGAAAACCTACTAGTGAGTCTCGGAGGGCAAAAGTCTGCCGACGAGCTTGTAAAAGAGTTTATAAAAAACAATCCTGAGTTTGGTTGGAGAGGTTGGCAAAAGAATCTCGTAAACCTTAGCCCAACATTCTTGACCGCACTTGAAAAGTTTTTCGAGAAGGCAAGGGAAGACCTGAAAAACGTCGGATTGGAGGCGTATTCAATAATTCCGACATCGGCGTTTAGATCAGTAGAAAGGCGGCTTCAGATAGGGTACCCGACTACGGGCTATAAGACCATGAAGGTTAACGGGAAAAGTAGGGCGGTAGGAGTAAAAAAGGAGAACGGACGTTGGGTATCCACAGGACAGCCCATGACAAAGGAACAAGCCCAAGAATTTTCAATGAGGTTTGCGCATGATAACGGATTTGCTCTGGATTTTATGCCAGGCGGAGGGCTGGAGTTTAATCGCCCAGAGTTTATCGATTTTGGAGGAAAAAGCCCCCACGGAAAGCCTATAAGCCCTGGGCACGCCCGAAGATCAAAAAAAGTATCGACCAAGATAAGGTATACTTTGTACTGGTACTCTCTATCAAAGGATAGATCGGGGATAGAGGTATTCCAGACAAATGGGCAGTTTACTTCTAAAACCAAAAAAGGAGGGACAAGAGTCAAAGGACTTGGGGAGCTGGACGCTGTCTTCGACTACATAGTTGCTCAAGCAGCCAGAGGCAATAAGGACATCTCAATACTAAGGTCGGTCTGGCAGAACGAAATAATCACGACTTGGAAGGGCATGACAACAGGTGCGCTTCAAACGGATAAACAATTCGCGAGCATACTAAAAGAGCATTACAAGAACGAGCTTCGACCAGATATGGAAACGGAGTCTCTCTGGTGGAGAACGGTTGGGAAGGCCGCGATAGCTACGGGAATGTCTTGGGGAGGAACCTATAAACCGGTAGATCCTTATTTTTACGCCATAGGTGGATCCGAAATGGAGGGATGGGATCCCATGCACATCCAGCTAAAGAATTGGAAAAAGGTTTTAGAAAAAGAAGGACAAAAAGCTGGAGTTTACGCCCCAGCAAAAAAGAAATCTAAAAAAGGAAAGCAGACCAAAGTACGTGAAAAATTACGGTCGTTCATCTTTCGTCCAAACATTTGGCCCGCTGCTCCTCCTGTTTGCAATGTCATGTTTCCCGATGACGTAGAGGCATTTCAGTTTAACCGGCAAATGATGCGAGAAACAACTCGCTTAAAGTTAGACTCCTATAATCAATTCTTTGAGAGTGTAGTAGTAAATAAATACTATTACGCTCCTCAATTTACAGAAGGAGAGAGCCTAGAAAAAGGTGGAATAGGCTCAGTAAGCAAGGCTGTGATCTATGATCACGAAAGATTTAGCGGAATAATTCCCAAGATAGAAAAAATATCAGAGCTTAGCTTTTATGCTAAGCAGGATAAAGAGGGAAAAGTTCCTCTAATGGTTCGAAGCGGGGCGGGGAGCGGCGCAATAAACACTGCGCAGAGTTCTGCAGCTGCCTCTACTCTCCAGACGTACGGTAAGCAAGTTGCTCACTATAACCTACTAACACACCGGTATGAGGCACGGACTGCTTCGTTTTCTGCTCGATTTTTGCCAAGATTAGTATGTGGGTTTCCCGCTCTAATAGTAGACCAAGCGCTTCTAGACTCGGAAAGAGCCTCTCAAAATAGTGAAAAAACTAATCGCCCTAACTGGAATAAGGTTCATTGGTTAGGAATGATTGATACCTTGACGCATTCAATTGATCAAAGCGGGGCCAGGACCAGTGGACAGCTACGATATGTCCGTTCTCATAGAACTGGAGACGAGACCGACGACCTTTTTAGCGAAAACATAACGGATCAGGGAGAGTTTATAACCCAGGATCCGGATCTGCTGGAAATAGAGCACTCAGCAATTGAATTTAAAATAGACGCCTCGACCCTGTGGTCAATAGATTCTGTTGCTCCCTCGGATGCTTGGCTATTTCACAAGATAGTTGAAAGCAGCATTCCGGATCAGGCAACTGTAGGACTAATTTCGATAATACGACATCAAGTAGAATATACTAATGCGGGAGAAGAGCAACAGCAGGGGCAGACAAAAAGAGCAGTACGGGCACAGCTTGGTAGCGGAACAGTATCGCCTACGGACGAAAAGAGTAGGCTAGCGAAAACCGTAAAAACTGTAACTGGCGCGAAAACTATGATCAATAAAAAGGGACAACAAATGGAGTCAGGAGAGTGGTCAGGACCTCCTACCCCGATAGTAGTTCGTTGGGAATACTCAAAAGACCCAAATGCGTACCCTTCTTTTCCGATACTTGATCAGTATGACCCATTTCCCGGAGAAAAAAACTGGTCTCCAAAAAGCCATGAGACGGCTAAATCTACTGGATTATTAAAAAGGCAGATTTTCTCTTTAGATAAAAGTAGCCTAATAAGTGACGGCGATAAAAAAGATATAATAGATAATCCCGGCAGAACTATTCGAGTTCGGGAAACCGGAACGGCAGATACAGGAGAAGACGATGTGCTTACCATTTCCGCCTCTGCCGACTACAAGCCCGCAGTACCTGAAAAAGTTCGATATGAGTATGGAAGGTTCGGGAAACGCATCGAAATAATAGAGAGAAAATACCAACCCCAAGTAGGAACGCCAGAGAGAGACATTGTCACGGATATAGTGGTAGATACTACAGTTGCAGTAGAGCAGGTTTATTGGCTGCCTGGAAATTCGTTCATCGCTAAATTTAGTCCTGCTATGACAAAAGGCGGAAACCGTAGAATACCTCTAGAGGAAGCGATAATGCCTCCTTGGGTATCGGATGAGTACAAGAACGCTGAAGTAGGAGACAAGGTCTATAAAATCATGTTGGGATGCGATTCTATTATGAAATTCATACCCAGCGCCGCAAAGCCTTACGATAACCTGTCAAATCATTCCGTAGAACAGGCCGTAGATACGTTAGTTTCTGCATTCTCTAATTACTCAGATTCTGGGCGAGATAAAGCCTGGGATTGGATATATCACGCCACTAAACGTCCTGTAGCGAGTTTTAATGATATACTCTTGCCGAAAGGGTTTTATCAGTCCGCTAATGGCGCAGTTACTGAGTTATCTGCTGCACAAAAAAAGAATAAGGTTAATATGTTTTTTTCCGGAGGATTTCATTCAGCGGCTGTGTGCGGCACTAGCTATTCAAAAAAATCTTCAACTCACTATGGATTTTCGCTGGAATACTTAGATATAGTAGACGTAAAGATGGCTAGTAGAATGAATACTAGCAATAAAGCTGTTATTGATAAATCCGAAGCAACTCACCTGGATCCACGGGGAGAAAGAGCAATAAGGGTTATTAAATATAGAAACTCAATTTCAGGTTCAACTGCTTTGAAGAGTTTGGGATCTAGAAATGTTCACATTGCCACTAAATATGAAATTGGCATAGGAAAGAAGGGATAAATACTCATGATTAATTCCATGATTATTAAAAGTTTTGGCGAAGAAGTTGCTAAGTTAGCTGGGGCTGCCGATAGTGCTGGAAAGGTAAAGGCTCTATTAGCGGGCGGAGCTGTTCTAGGTGCAGGCGGCGGTATTGTAGGAAAGCAGGCGTACGATGACATGAAACTTGGAAAGCAACTTCGTAAGCAACAGAGAGGGATGTAGCCGTGTCATTGTTTCAAAGAAACTCAGAAGCTCTTCTAACGGAGGGAGCCGAGAGATCAAGCGTAGAGACTTCCAACGGAATACTTGACGCCCTGTATGCGAACAAGTCAAAGATGTCTGAAATGGCGTCTCAGCAGCTAAAAGATCTTTATGCGGGTGATGGATACGGACGGCACCTCCGACTGGGACTCACTGCAGATGAGGCATCTAAGCTAGTTACGAGAGCCTTCCGATAGCATGTCAAGAATGATTAGAAATCGCCTGCAAAAAATTGCTGCAAAAGACCCTTTTAAGTTTCCCACGAATTGGGCGGTGGCTAATCAGAACAATCCTAGTAAAAAGACTCTTGAAGAACTGTCTATGTGGAGAGACTGGAAGTCTTCGGGGGAAGATCCGGACAAGTTACAGCCTCTTCTAGATTCCCTAACTCCTGTCATTAACCAGCAGATAAATAGGCACAGAGCGCCTAGAATTGCCAGGCCCGCAATAGAGGCGCACGCCAGAACTCTGGCAGTATCTGCATTAAGAAGGTACGATCCGGCTCGGACAAATTCTAAGGGAAGCGGGACCGCAGTATCTACGCATGTCTTTAATAACTTAAAAGGGTTAAACAGATATGTTAAGAAGCATCAGAACTTTACAAGAATAGTAGAAAAGAGATCTGCCAAAGTAGGGGACTACGACAGAGCGGTGACGATACTAGAGGAAGAGTTGGGTAGGGAGCCTACTAGTTTTGAAATTGCGGATAGACTATCTATGAGCCAAAAGCAGGTAGAGAATCTTCAGCTGGAGAGAAGAAAAGATCATTTTAGCATCCCAGACCCAGAAATGGGCGCAGGGTCTCCGTTTGAAGAAGAGCTTCCAGCGCACAGAGAAGTGATTGCTATGCTTCCCTATGAACTAAGTTTTGATGAAAAAAGAGTCTTTGATATACTGTTTGGAAAGAACGGACAAAAAAGAGAAACTAGCACCACTAAGATAGCTAACAAATTGGGATGGTCAGCGTCAAAGGTGTCGCAGGTAAAGAAAACTATATCTAAAAAATTCATAAACTATATGGAGTCTTTTTAGATGGGTATTCGGAAAGAGTTAAAGAATTATTTAGAAGAACTCCGAGCGGATTTAGAGGGGCCTCTGGAGGAGGCGGAAGAAGCGATCCACAAAGAGAAAGTTTGGCTTACAAAAATTTACAAAGGTATGTCAGGAGAAGATACAGTATCTGATGCCCAGGTTGATTTGTCTGTATCTTGGAGTTATGGGTTTTTATCCGATAATTTAATACGTGCATGGGGAAATACTGAAGAAAGCAAAAGGCGCGATTAAAAGGTAGCGCGGAAAGACGAACATATGAGCGACAACAAAGAAGTATTTGAAACCCAAGACATGGCGTTTGCCTCATACCTAGTACTGTGTGGATGCTCTATAGCGGCAGTAAAAAGAGCCGGACGTAGAGTTATCTGGGAATTTGCTATTGATCCAGATAAGTTAGCGGAGATAGAAGCTAAGTGGCCGGGAAGCGAGTCCTCTTCTTTCTTCAATACGTATCAAACTTTAAAGGGTCAGCTAAGACAAAGATGAATAAATTATAGTACGATTCGTCTTGGCAAAACTACCAAGTATTTATATACTCCCCCTAAGAGTGTTTAAGCAAATTATACACTAAATATAACTATAAAATTTTATCTTATGCGGGCTAGTACGGCCCCTGTAGATTATTTTATTCAGCTCGTTTTATTTCTCTGTATCGATCCGCGCAACAATAGCGCGAGACCTCCGCCTTAAAGAAGCGAAAGCAGCTTTAACGATTATTTAGGAGGTTATTATGCCTTTTATAAGATTAAGGCAGGTTCCTGATTTTGCAGGATTTCCTACTACAGATGCCTATCAAGGACCTTCTGTTCAGATGAACGGCTCCGGTACGGTGCAGCCTTCCGGAGGATCAGATACCGGTTGGACCCCCGCTGTCGGTGACGTGGTTGCGTTTAGCAATGGGACGGACACCTTTTCATTCACAATTAGTGGTATAACTACTAGTTCCTCTTATTGGTATTTGTTAGGGGACCCTAGTTCCCATACTGCGTCGTTTACAGGTCCTTTAAAGTTTTTGCCTGCAGACACACTTACAGTTACGCGGGCATCGAGTACCATACTTTCTGGGACTATGTCTGACATTACGACAAATACCTACTATATGCTTGGAGCATCCGGAACATTTTCCTTTGCTTCGGCAGACAAGATTAGAATTACGGCGGGACTATATCAGTCCAGCTCCGGAAACTACACATATCCTCACTCTACCTATTCAACTCCTTATGAAGCCGATATAGATGCAAACGGCACTGACTACCTTTACGGTAACTCGGGCTCGAGTAGCGGCGGTAGTAGTAGTAGTAGCGGAGATGGCTCTGGTTGGCGCTTCATTGAAGTATCTAACGAGAGTGGGTCACAAATCCCATTAGATGGGACTATGGGACACTCTAGTTCCTCTAATTACGGTGTGAATTCGAATTCTGACGCTACAGATGACGTATTCAACGATGCTAGTGCGGGACCATTAAGAGTCGAATTTCTAGACAGTTCGGGTAACGTTTATTGGCGTTCCGGACACGATTATAACGAACCTATAATAAATTTATCTAAGGATCCTCAATACTCGGATTCTGGAAGCTGGTACGGTAGTGGTAGCGTGTCCGATGTGTTTGAGACATATACACTCGGATCTTCTACTCCGACCACCAGTCCCCATAGTACGGGATATTATCCTGCGAGCATATCGCTTACCGAAGATTACAGCGCTTCTCCGACTGAGTATTCGGCAAGCGTATCCGGAGGAGATCCTTCAGAAACTTACAGCTACCAGTGGCAGTACGTATTTGATGCGTACGGGTATAATGGTGGTCCGAGCTACACAAATATAAGCTCGCTAACAGGAGCAGGTCCTTACACAGCTAGCGACTTTGATCTTAGTGGAGACGTTCGAGTTTTAGTAACGGCCACAAGTACGAGCACTGTAACTGCGACGAGCACAGTAAGCATTAGCAACCAATTATCGATATCTTTCACGGATGATGGGACAACCATTACTGCCTCAGTTAGTGGTGGTACTGCTCCCTATTCTTACTCGTGGCAAGATCCGTCATATAACTCTACCGGCTCTAACTCGGCAACGCTGTCTCCATCGTCCAGTGGGACATATTCCGTAAGTGTTACGGACAGTTCTCAGGGGATCGTTAGCTATAACATGTCGGGTTACGGTTCTCATTCTTTTACACTATCTTCCAGCGGCGGCAGCGGCGGCAGCGGCGGCAGCGGCGGCGGTGGTGGTGGTGGTTCATCTTCTTCATCTTCTTCAGGAGGTTCTTCTATGTCATTTTCAGATACAGGCGGCTCAATCTCTGAGGCGTCAATTTTCGAAAGAGTCGTGCCTAAGGGCTCCGAGGCTTCTTTCCCATTTCAGGCTAGCGCACCATCGCTTAGCTTTACTCCTACAGTCTACAAGGTCGAAAACGGAACTACCGCAGACTCCGACGTAACTAGTTCTGTTACTTCCAGCGTTGTATACTCTGGCAGCGGCAACATTTATAGTTTCCGCGTAACTGCTGGTATGAGCGACGGGTGTGCGTATTATGCAACCGTGTCAGCTACCCACTCGGGTAGTGGCGAGGCCGAGGTAATTCGTATTCCTATCTTTGCTTACTCACCTGCGGGGCACCTAGACGATCTATTTGGTCGACTAGGAGAAGTCAGCTTCAGTGACGCGCACCTCAGCTCTGCCACGTCTATCGTTGGCGCTCTCGATGCTTTGGGTTCTGCCCTAACGGATGTTGACAGTGCTAACAGCACCATCAACAGCAATGTTGGTTCTGACTCAGACAGTGCCTCGGCATCTGGTAGTGTTCACGCCAAGGTTAAGCAGGTTGCTGCTGATGTTGCCGTAGTTGATGCAAACGTTGATTCGATTCTTGCGGATACTGCAGAAATGCAAGGCGACTTGGCAGACGGTGGCCGACTAGATGTGATCTTTGACGCTATCTTAGCGGATACCGCTGAGATGCAGGCAGATCTTGCCGACGGCGGTAGAATTGACGCTATCCTAGATGAGTTAACCTCACAAGGCGACACCAACGAGTCTAAGCTCGACACCATTGACGGAGTTGTGGATGCAATCCTCGTCGATACGGCGGAGATGCAAGCTGACTTAGCTAATGGCGGAAGACTGGATTTAATCTTTGATGCAATTCTAGCAGATACCGATGAACTCCAGGGAGACTGGGCCAACGGTGGAAGACTTGATTTGCTCTTGGATCGCGCAGTTGCTGCGGCAGAAGGCGTTAAGTCCGATTGGGATGACGGCGGTCGATTAGATCTCATTCTTGACGAAATCCAAGCCAATGTGGACACCAATGAAGGCAAGATAGATATTATCGACGGCAACGTCGATCAGATCGAAGCCATGCTGGGCGCTTTGGCCGATGCAGCTTCTGCTGATTACGGTACTGATAAGTCGCTTATGGCAATGATCCGTAAGATGGGTGCTGATCAGGATTCCATCCTTGCTGACTCTAACGAACTTCAGGCTGCTTGGCAGGATGGCGGTCGACTCGATCTCCTTATAGATAGAGCGGTAGCTGCTTCAGAAGGAGTAAAGGCAGACTGGGACAACGGAGGACGTCTAGACGTTATCCTTGATGAAATCCAGGCTAATGTCGACGGCATAGAGACCAAGGTCGATACCATTGACGCTAATGTTGACTCGATCCTTGCGGACACCGTTGACATTCAGAGTGTAACCGATGACTGGAAAGAGGGAGGAAGGCTTGATGTCATTCTCGACGAGATCCAGGCTAACGTTGATACTAACGAAGGTAAACTCGACACTATTGACGCTAATGTGGATCTTATTCTCGCAGACACAGCAGAGATGCAGGGAGACCTTGCCGATGGTGGGCGTCTTGACCTCTTGATAGATCGTGCAGTTGCAGCAGCAGAGGCGGCGCAAGCCGACCTAGCCAACACCACTGACGGTCTTGGAGTATTGAAGGCAGGCATTGATGCGAATCAGGCCGACCTTAATACAATCTTGGCAGACACCGCAGAGATGCAAGCCGATCTCGCCGATGGCGGACGTCTTGACGCAATCTTCGACGAATTGACCTCTCAGGGCGATACGAATGAAGGTAAGTTGGATACCATCGATACGGTAGTTGACGCTATCCTTGTCGATACTGCCGAACTTCAAAGCGATTGGGCCGATGGTGGTAGACTAGACGCCATCCTTGATGAACTCACTACGCAGGGCGATACTAACCAGAGCCTTATCGGTGCGGCCAGTGATTCGTCGAGTGCAAGCTCGGTGTTTGGTAAGATTGCTGCTATGCGAGCAGTTGTCGATCAGCTCCAGACTGGCGTCAATGCGAGACTGGTTCCTTCGGTACCAGACTTGTACTACTCCAGCTCCAGCGCAGCGGTTTACATGCCGGTCTCTATCAGTGTAATTGATGGCGCTACTGGAGCACTCGAGGATCCAGACAATCAGGAAGTTGTCATGCAGTTTGAATTCGACGGTTCTGTTGTATCCGACTCTAGCGTATCTGGATCCGCAGACTCGCTATTCGAGGATTCAGCAGGAAGCACGGCACTCTCAAACTCAGGAATTAGCAACAGCGTTGCAGGTTCCGGCGGTAACTGGTTTGCTATGAGTAGATCGGCTCAAGGAGTTTTTGCTGCGTATGTCAAGTTTGAGGCAAACGCAGAAGGCAACTTCATGGCGCATTTCCGATGTGCAGACAGCGATCCAAGCGGAGATGCTGCACAGTTCCTAACCAGCAAGACAGGGTTCGTTAGATCCCCAATTGGTCTTGGTACATTGGGTGCTGCTGGCGCATTCTAAGACAACTTTTTTAGTTGCCTTAAAATTAACCCCCTCTCTTCGGAGAGGGGGTTTTTTGTTGGATAAATCTTTATAAATCTATAATACTTGATACGTATCTAGCCGCAAGGACAAGTAAATGAGCAAACAAGGTAGAGCCTGGAAATTTGTAGGAGGACCAAAAGGACCTCGAAACAGCCTAAAAGCAGCTTCCAAATCCGCGCAAGAAGAGCCTCAAGGGGAAAAGGCAATTTTTAATGCAGAAACTGGGGAGCTTTACGATCTTCTAGGTAATCCGCTGCATGTCTTAATTAAGCATCAGCACGAGAAGACTGTGGATATGTTAGCCCTGATCTACTTGACCGGAATGTTAGGCGGTCCGCTAGACCCCAAAGCACTAGTGCCTATGGTAAAATCGTTGGGCGGAAAGTTTGCTACAGATATACTAATGCGAGCTAAGGAAATGGCAGAAAAACTGGCCGAAGACAAGAAGGCAGCGCAGGAAGAGGCAGCGCAAGAAGAGTCTCCAGATGGCGACAGCTGATTTTAGCAAAGCTACTTCTTTCGATGAGCAAGCAGCTGCATGGTCGGATTTTTTGCTTAGAGATAGGATGGAGAAAAGAGAACAGAGAACTGTTGCTCTGTCTGCCAGTCTCTACCCATTTGCATTAAAGCGAAACCCTCAAGGGGAAGAGTTCATAGACTTCCCTAGCATACCTGAACTACTGCCAGACTTTCCAAGTAAGAAATCTGCACAACGGGCGCTAACAGGGGAAGAATTTTCCTATTTACTGCTCATGCCTGGACTACCCACTTCGGACATAGAAGCTAAAAGAATCGAGGTAAGGGGAGTTCCAGGAGATAGCACGGTCATAAAAGTACGAGACGCCATGATCGATGATGGAGATTTCGATTTCTACTTGATGGGCGTATTCATAAGCCGAGAAATTAAGCGCTGCTTTTGTGCTTCTTTTGATGGTGTTAAGTTTGGTCCTCTTAGGGTAGGGGCAGCTACCGGAGGCCCTTTGGAGGATCTTATAGATTTTGAAGCCTAGACCTTAAAAATTAGGTATAGTAATTTGAGTAAAAAATAAACCAAAGAGGATACTATGCCTACTAAAGTTGTTATAGGCTCTCCATATAAAGCTGCTTATATGACTACGGATCCGAATATAATCGTCACTGCTCTCATATCCGGACCAACTACAGATGACGTATGGCTTAACCTACCTCTTACCGAGATAGCTACTCCAGAAGGAAGCGGGCGAGTTTTCGTAGCAGAGTACTTGCCTACGGAAGTGGGGTGGCACCTTATTTCATACAAAACGGATCCGCCTGGAGGAGAGCAGGGCGATAAGTTTTATTGCGAGGCAGTCAATGAAGCCGTTAAGCAAGTAAATCAGGCCGTCAGCATAGTTAAGCAGGCAGTAGAAACAAATCAAATATCTAGAAGATCGATAGGTACTATAGTCTCCCGCACCTCTTCTAGCGAGGTAAACTAAAATGGCAGGACTAAAAAAAGTAGGAGTGCCTACAAGGTTTTTCCTAAATATACGAATGGTTACCGAGTTAGGGGAGGTTAGGACAGCTCCAGATTTTCTACCCTCTCTGGCTGTCCGAAAGGAAGGCAGTGCGGATGTCCTCGACTCCCCCCAAGTATATTACGAAGGAGCCGTTGGAGACTACTCCAGTGTATGGCCTCCAAACGAAGTAGGCACGTTTATCCTAACGTGGACATTTATCGTAGATGGGGACGCTTACACGGATCAAGAAGTTGTAATTGCTGTAGAAATACAGAATGCAGAAGAAGTTGAAGAATCTCCTCATCCGGATATAGGGGTACACAATACTTGCGAGCTTACCGCTAAATTTATTAGTGCTGGGGGGAAGAACAAAAAGGGAGTCTTTGTTAGATTTACTCCAAATGAAGGGACTTCCGTAGCTTCTGGATTTTTAGTTTCAGAGGTCACTGCAGAATCCGATGAAGACGGACTAGTCTCAATGCATGTAGTAAGGGGCGCGGAAGGACTACTCACTATAACAGGAGTAGGCTTGGTCAGGAGAGTAGTAATTCCGGATCAAGACACTATTGATATTTTTGAGCTAACTGCAGCCAGCCAAGATCTGCTAGAGGTCAAGGAAATTAAGCTAATTGAAATACCTAGGAGATCCTGATGGCGGAAGTTACGTTTTTTGTATTTGACTCGAAGGAGCGAGATCGTTCTGTCCCACTGCCCAACACTCAGGTACGGGTATACAACAGCCTGGGCACTGAGTTTGTAACTATGGGCAGTACCGATGATGCAGGTAATTTGGTTTTGGACCTTCCTGTAGCAGATTACTGGGTTAGATTTTTTAAGCAGGGATTTTCTTTCTCCACCAAAATGCTAACCAAGATCGTAGAGGGGTCGAACATATTCGATATACCTGGAGGTAATCTATCTGAACTTCCTCCATCTACCGCAGACAACCTCTGTCGACTCAGTGGATATATCATAGGAGCGGGCGGAGAACCTATGCCAGGAGTTACCGTAGATTTCTTAATTCCTGTTGAAAAGACCATGATACTCCAGCACAGAGTAGTCGGATCAACTAAAGTATCTACTCAAACAGATAAAAATGGCCGCTTAGAGGTAGAGCTAATTCAAGGAGTCACTTACGATGCGGTAATAGAGGGAATCGGAGAGCCGATTTATCCATTTACTGTTCCTAATCTACAGGCAGCCAGATTTGCGGACACCGTTTGGTGCTCTCCGGTTGCTGCCTCCGTAGGATCTCTAACGGCTACCATAGCGGTAGGACATGAGGTAACAATACCAATTAGTATAGAGCTTAGTAGTGGGCTAGTTACTCCTTACATCGGCGCGGATGATAAAAAAGTAGGACCATCTACCTGGGCTACCGTAAAGTCGGACAACGCCAAGGTAGCATCTTCTATATTTAGTGGAGACTCCTCTCTGATGATTTCGGGGATTTCGGAGGGCACGACCACTGTAAGTATTTTTAAGAGAGAGGAAACCGATGTACTCAGGCTCCCTCGAGATACTAAGCCTTTAGCAGAAATTTTAGTTGTAGTAGTTTAGGCTATGGCGAAATTAATAAAGACATCAGACCTAAGCTCGGCAGCCGAAAGAATCTTGTCTCCGCCTTTGGTGGATGTAGATACCAACAAAGAAACTAGGCAGCAGAGGTGGGAGTCCATACGGGGGCGCTCCTCCGCTATGATTCTGTCGGATACGGACATAGGAATTTACTTTTCTCTCTTAGCGAGCAATAAGGCCCGAGCACAAATAAAGATATTACTATCCCTGCTTTGTGAGGCGATAGTACTTTTAGAAGAATCTACAGAAGATCTAGTTCTAAGGTCACCTATACAAGAAACAGAGGCAGTCGGTAGAACTAAGTTAGCTTCTCTTTTACTAGAAATGGGTGAAATAGAATCCCTGGACGAATTGATAAACATTCGCCCAACTTTGCTAGAGACCGGACTAGATTACTTAGGCCCTCTGCAAACAGAAACCATGAAAAGTTCTGGGGTCAGGAGGAACTACACTTCTCGGGCGTACATTAGATCCGTACTAGGAGAAGCCGCTAGAGTAGCCGATAATGCGGGAGGTACGCTGGACACAATGATCAGCATGGAGCGGGACTTACGCAACCTGCTATCTCCATACGCTGTTAAGTCAGTGTCTACTAATTCAGCCGCTGCTATAAGCAATGTAAACGACGAAGATCTGGGGGTCACGAGGTTCTTAACGGCTCTTGTAGGGCTATCTTCCGTCAACATGTTATTAGCCCCGAAATCTTTGACGGAAAAAATAGATACCCGCATAAACTTTCCTTTTGAGATGGAGATAAAATCTTCAGGAACAGAGGTGTATTTTCTCGTAGATACTCGAAGACAAGATGTACCTCAGCTCAACATATTGCCGGGCGATGTCGTGACGGAATATCCTACAGGAAATACTAAAACTGTTTTATCCGTGGACGCCGAGTCAATAACATTGTCTTCTCCTTTGTCTTCCTCGGCGCAGACGATTTCTGTAAGATCTCCCGCGCAAGAAGATTACCTAAAGTTTCTAAATTCGTTTCCTACGGCAGTTTCTTTTGCGCCGGCTACTCTATCGTTAATGTATTCTGACCCAATTTTAAGAAAAGTCAGTAGACCAGAGGCCGCAGAAATGGCGGGAGCCTTAGCAAATTTAGTAAATATCTTCGGATTACTCACTGATGAAGCCGGCGTATCGTTGCAAAAATTAGGATTATCTGTTCCCACGCCTCCGGCAGAAAACTTAATGGATATGCTGAAAAACTACTCTCCCAGAATTTCTAGCGCTACCAAAGAAAGTGGGGACTTTATTTTAGACTCGATGGAGAATGCCGGTTTTGATAAAGCCACTAATTCATTGATATCTGGAGACCTTACCTGCCTCTCTGAGAGAGAATTCGCGTATGCTACTACGGTAGGGCACGTATCCAGATCTATGGAAGACTTTGTATTCGCGGCCCTAGAGACAGGAATAGATAAGTACTAAGGAGGGCTAAAATGGCAGATACCAGGACAGACGAAGCCATTTCTATGGCTTTGCTCGCTTTAGGAGATACGCTGACATTTTTGATGTCGGAAAACGCAAAAAGTTCAGTTCAATCTGTAGACTTGAAGCAATCTCTTTTAGATGCGATACTCGAACTAGATAATTCTAATCATTCTTCTGTTCTCTCTATAGAAACTTCTACAGAGGCAGAAGATAAAAAAGCATTTTCTAGTAGTATTTTACCGTCGCTCCAAAGAACAGGTAAACTCCAGAGAATACAAAAACTTAGGCTGTCTCTTTTTGGAGGAGCCTTCAAGGATGCAAAAGGGAAAGTAATTACCATCCCAGGCATATTTGATGAGCTATTAAGCATGCCAGAAGAAGAGATCGATTAGCGAATATGAAAGATTATCCATTATTAGCATTTCATCATTCGGCAAAGATCGATAATATCGATTTCTTTGGAGAATCCACATTGTCCTTAGACATACGGGGCAAGGAATTCACTAACATAGCATCCGTTCTTCTCAATGGATTTAGGTGTGAAAATTTCATTGTCATGTCTACTACTAGGATCTTGGCAGATATACCTCAGCAAGTAATAGGAAAGCCGCTGACATCAATAACAGTATTAAAGAACAGTGTTAGCGATTCTAATTCTGCAATTATTAGCTTTGAGTCATCTCTGCCGCCCCTAAATTTTACAGATAGTACCTTTTTAGTTCAAAGGTACTTGAAGATCTTGCTTACCAATAAAGGAACGGATCTTTTTAACCCAAACTATGGGGGAGACCTATTAACGCTAGTAGGAGAAGCATCCGTAGATACAGATAGATCTAATTTATCAGCGTTAGCAGGTCTTTACGCAGATGATGCGGCTCAGCAATTGAAAGCAGAACAAGCAAACTCTAGTGATAGTGCAAGCTCTCAGCTAAAGTCTGTCACGGTAGTAGAAGCCGCTTATAATCGAGCTACTACTAGTTTAGATTTAAAATTAAGTATAGAAGCTCTAGACGGAACAACAGTTGTTGCTGGGCTAGCGCTGTGATTGGATTTCAAAAATATGGCAAATACACTCTCACAAGCTCAGCAAATAGTTGACCTTTTAGTAGAAAAATTAGAACAGTTTGACCCTACTTTTGATTTAAGTGAGGGAAGCGATGTCTACTCTCAAGTAGTTCAACCAGTCATAGACATCCTTAGTGTAGATCCGTTCGATACGGACATAGAAGAGTTCTTGCTGACTAGGCTTTCTCAAGAGTTTCCAAATATTTCCGCCCAACAAGGGGACGCTATAGTAGACCTATTAGTTCGCCCCCTACAGCTACTACTCGAGTCTTTCAAAAGAGAACTAGAAATAATACGCAAAGGGCAGTCCGTACAAACAATTGAGGGGCTAAGACTTGAGGACGCAGAAGATTTAGCAAGCAACTTCTTTGTGTTTAGGGGTGGCGGTGCGAGATCTAGCGGAACTGTGAGGGTCTATTTTTCCGCCCCAAGTTTCGTAAATGTAGTGCTTACTGCCAAATTTTCTACTGCGGATGGATTATCGTTTTTCCCCGTAAACAACCAGTTCTACCGTCCGGAAACACTACTGCTTCAGCGGTCTGGGACGTTCTACTACGTGGACATACTTGTAGTGGCGGAGGAAGAGGGCGAAGAATATAATATTCCCGCCGGATCCATAAGTTCGGTGAGTGGAATAGATGGAGCAGTTCGAGTAGCTAACCTATTCGGCTTTGGTGGTGGAACAGCGCAAGAAAACGCTACTCAGTTAATCACTAGAACCAGAAATTCTCTTACCGAAAGAACTTTAAATACTCGAAAAGGCATTAGGGCTCGATTACTTCAAGAATTTCCGGATATTCAAAATATGGAAGTTGTTGGATTCGGAGATCCAGAGATGGAACGGGACGTAATGACCGGAGCAGGAGGCGGAGATGTCTTGGCGTCCGGCATGTGCTTTATATCGGGTAGGTACGTACTATTTATCTCCATGTTTGAGGACAATGGAAAGAATGGAGGGGACTTCATAAAAGAGGGCAGCGAATTAAAGCTGAACTTCTGGAAGTTTCTATACGATCCAGCAGAAAACAAAAAACATCAAAAAGTTACTGTAGAGCAAGTATTATATAGTTCAGAAAAGACCATAGAAAACATACCTACAACGTATTTACTAAAAATTGATTCTGCCCCTGATATGGACCCTCCTGTTGCAGGGGCCTTGCCAGGAGTTTTGCCAGGAGTTTTTGCGGTAGCCCATAAGCCTGCAGAGCTTACAATTTCAAATATTCCAGGCGGACTTTCTGATGTTGATGACGAAGTAATCGTAGTAAAAGAGAATGAAGTACACATAGGAGGACATTATGATGTTTATGTTCGTCCCACTACTTCTGACTCTTCGATAGTTAATATAGAGACCGGACGAAGCGAAGTCGCAGTTTTAGAGGGATCTAGCCTATTTACGATAGGCGGAGAGATTAACTCTAGCCTTACGGCCGCAGGAACCCTAAAAAATATAGTACACTCTAGGTTAGATGTCCTAGTTAATCCAGTATTGGGGGACTTTGTCGTAGGAGAGGTAGTTGAGATTGTCAGAAATGCCCTAATTTCTGATGTGGTTCACGCCCAAGTAATCGATATAGAAAACCAACAGAACGGACAGAGAATTATAACTTTATCCGGATTTTCGAGAAGCTTGGACCCCAAGAAAGACGTAGACCTGGCAATTAAAAGTAATCCGCCTATTCCCGGCATTCCTGGAGCAGGAAACTCTGCTAAGGGAACTATTGTAGGGTATACGTCTTACCTAGACTGGAAAGATAACGGCGTTAAGGAGGGGATGCTTTTAGACATCCTTACTGGAACAGACGCAGGAATCTACAAAATACTAGAAGTGGACCGCACTAACCTAACGCTAGATTTAGAGATGACCAGTTCTTCGGAGGACGCCTCTTTTAGGATTATCGAAGAGCCGGTAACGGATTTATTCGAGCCAAAGTCTCCCATTTTTCCATTCTCTACTGAGGCCGCTAACGACTTATTCACTATTGTCGGCTCGGACACCGTCAAGGTGACCAAAGATTTAGTGCAGTTTGGGGTATCTGCAGGAGATACTCTAGAAATCTTGAATGGCGATAACAAGGGTCAGTATGTCATTCAAGGGTTTGACGAGAATCAGTTTGGAAAGGGGATAGTGTTAGATAGACCCTTAAGAGCTACGGACTCTAATCTTGAGTATAAAATATACGCGGCTACTGCAGGACTTAATTCCCCATTAATACGACTATCTCCAGAAGGAGTTAGAGTTGTAGACGCCTCTGGACAACTTACGGGGTACCGTATTCCTCCCGCTATGCCAGTAGGCGCTAAAAGCCTTAACGCATTTTCAGGGGCAGTAAGCAGCTTTTCGGGAGCGAACGGTTTCGTGTTTCCAGATCCAGGGCCTAGCTGGCTTCCGTCTTCTCACAGAGTTATTGATAACGCTGATTTCCCCGCAGGACACATAATATATCAATATAGCGGAGGACCACAGGCATGTTATTCGGGAGGAAATGGAGAGCCTCTCTGGGATCCGTGTAAGGAAAGTGACCAGGGCACAATTGCAGTTTTAAGCTTTGCTGATATGCCTAATCCTAATCAACCTGCGGGGCATGACTATCGAGTGCATTTGGACATAGACTTGCCAGTGGATCAGAGAAACTTTTTAACTCAATTTAGGGAGTGGTTAGTTTCTGTGGTCGAGAGCTTTGCAATGGGTGACGACTTTAGAGCGTTTGTGGATCAATTTGCTCCTATAACTCTAGACCCTGTTCCTGCTGGCGCGAACATTTTAGCTCAATACGAGATATTGATACCCAATAAGCTGTGGGACGGATGCAATAACGTATTCTTGGCGATCCCAGAGTTTGATTGGGAGGTTGAGTTCTCGGATGGAATTCTTTTCGAAGAAGCACTTGATAAATTTAATAACGGAGAGATGAAGGCGGCAAATTCCGCACTGGCTAACGCGGTCTCTGGAGATGTATTAACCATCGATGATGGTCCGAATAAGGGGTCTTATATAATAGATGAGGTGTACGTCTACGATCTCTATCATGGCGGAACCATACAAGTAGACCCCTCTAATAATCAAAATTTTATAGACCGTGATCGAGCCTACAAACTAGTTTTAGTCTGCATCAAAGATGAGTTCCCTGTTCCTCAATTCAGCAATCTTGCGGAGTTCATGGACACCAGACTAGCGCCTAGATTGAATTTACCGGCTCCTCCTCAATTTAATCTTATTATGCATGACCGACAGGGTAACAGAGTAGACCCCTGGGACGTGGTGCAGGCGGCAGTAACTTGGGTATTTCAATCTTTGAGTGCTATTGGGTTTGAGCTACCTGATGAGTTTGAAGTAGTTCCAGATGAGACTCTCAAAAAAATAACCAAATCTCTATTTGGATCTTACAGAGTAGGCACGCCTACATGTGAGCAAATAATCAGACTACTATTTACTGAGCCCACTAGCGTAACTTCTTATGGAAATCGAGCTGCCAGCTCGTTTATCTGGACTAATACAGTTCGCAGAGCCCCTAATTTGCAGGGGAGTAATGTTATATTCCCCATGCCTGCAGATGCTCTAGGATTGCCCTTAGAAATTTTCATTACTAGGCAACAAGAGCAAGTAAGTCTGTCTGCTACCGTAACGCAAGAGTTGCTCGACATAGACAGCGTAGAGCAGGCAATAGGTATACTACAGAATCTCCTAGACCCAGAATTTGATCACATCAGGTTTTTGAGTGTAGAGGGAGTTTCTCTAGGAATACTCGGAGTACGTTCCGGAGAGGGAACTTCGATATTGGTTAGAGCGTCGGGCATTACCGACGGCTTTAGATATTTGGGATTTTACGATGATACTAATCCTGTTGGGGGATTAGTACCTTCTCTTAGAGTGTTGCACACCGATCAGTTAGAGCTTAATGCTGCTGATCCCGAATTGGTCGGCGGGGTGGCGCAGTTTAGAGCAATGAGAACTCCTCTAGGAGAGCTGCTGACTGATTTTACTAGCGATCACTTTCTCAAAATAAGCCTAGAAGATAACTTTAGAACACGGGTGATCACTACAACGACTGTTTTTGAGGTTCCGTTTGCTTTGGGGGAGCAGGTAACCATTTCTGGAACGGGTCCGCAAAGAGATGTAGATCCTGTACAGGCACAAGTACTTGCTAGATACACTGTTCCAAATTTTTCAGGAGCGGGACAAGACGGAACTTCCATCGTACTATACATAGGAGCAAACCTAGCTAATCCGGGCAACGCTATACCCGGAGGATGGATGCCCGAAAATAATAATACGTGGAATAGTTCCGAATACGCGACCGGTGGAGTAGGCAACGCAGTACAGCAGGAAGTGTTTATGTATGGGGCGAATGGAAGCTCTCTGGAACTTTCTTCCGATGCTAACACCTGGGCCTATCTATTTCCAAACCCACCTATAGTCACTGTGCCGTTGGATACCCAGGAGCCCGTAAGATATGGTCCTTCTCTTGCCTCCGCTATACAAGGAGCATTGCAACCAGGCATTCATTCCCTATTCTCAGGCCCACAAGCAGATCACGGCGCTTATGCTAATGCGGCCGAAGCAGGGCTCGAACTTATAGACTTTAATTTTCAAGTATCTTGGGAAGACCGAGTAACAGGAACTACCGCTTTAGTTATAGAAGCATCTCCTCCTACGTTTCTTCAAACTGCGGCGGGAAATCTGGGGGACACTAGATCTATTCGCATTGATCTAGATTTTCTAAGAATAGGAAATTTGACTAATACGTTATCGCCTATCGAGACTGCCCTTGATTTTAAATCCTTAGAGCCATCTACTTCCTCTGAGTTTGCGAGCTTATTGTATTCTTCTACCAACGTTAATCCTGCAATCATCGCTCCAGAGGTTCCTGTATACGACCTTAAACTAGTGAGAGAAGTTTATGACGATGTTGCGGGTGTTTGGAACGCGGCTCCCGAAGGTCCACGCATACATGTAGATTTGGCGGGGAATTTCACTAGATACGTAGAAATAACCGAAATACTCTATCAAGCCGAGTCTTTCAGAAATAACGTAAACAGTAATAATAGCTATGCTATGGAGCTATGCAGGTCTCTTAATCGAATCAATGAATTCTGCTTAAATTCAGACGGCGAAAGAGAAGTACTCTTTGTAGGGGGGCTGTCGGACCTTGGAACAGATTTTGTCCATGCTCTAGCCATAAACAGGTACCGAAAAGGAGATGGAAGCGGAGAAAGGTTGGTACGAGAAACAGTAAGCAACCTTGCTGCTCCAGGACCCGCAGTCAATTACGGTCTTGCAGGTTCCTTTGTTTTGGGGCGACCAGAGAATGAGTTCTACAACCTAATCATTCTTAGCGATCCTAGAGCCATATCTGTACACAGAGCTATCGGACTCAATACTCCGGGTGCAGAACAGAGAGAGTACGTTTCTCCCCATCCCCCAACTCTATTCTCTCTTACTGCGGGAGCGTCTGAACTTTTTTATACCGCGACGGGAACCGAACAACCTTTTCAGGTCTACCCAGGACAGAATTTTGAAGGACGACCCTCTCCAACCAGCCTTCCTCGGGACCTCGTACTTGGAGAACACTATGCTAATGCAAATAGTGTAGATGTATTTTTCTCTGAAGGAGCACAAGACTCTCCTATTCTAGCTGGAGTAAATAGATTTACAGACACGCTTAGAATACATGAACAAAGAATTCCAAGAGAGCTTGCCGCTAACGGAGCAGAGGTACGTCCGGCTAAACAAGATAGAGTTATTGGCGTAATTACTTCAAAGGGTAGTAACATCATAAAACTACCCAAGATTACTTCCGGAGTCGCAAGAAGATTTAGCTTCCGAACCTCGGAGACAGGTAAGGAATTCGATTCAGTAGTTCCAGGCGACGTGATTTATATAGAAGAAGGCGATGATTTAGGCGGTTACCGTGTAACCTCAGTATCCGACACCGAAATACATCTTAATTCGAGACTATCATCCAGCACGCCAAAAATATTGGCGTCCGGCAACTCGGGAGCCATTGAGAGAGATCAGGACACCTTTAGGGAGGTACCCGGAAACCCTCCATTCAGCCCTACTCACGTAGGAAAGTTCCTAACTATAACCTCTTCTGCCTATAAAGGTGTGGATGGGAGCTATCAGATAGTAGATGTCCTCGGAGGAGGACAGTCCGTACAGTTAAGTCTGGAGAATCCATTTCCTGTTACAGATTTAGGTCTGTCTTGGAGTATTACCGATGCCCCAGTGACTTTACTAAGCGACTCTCTTATTGATGGCGGAACTGAGCTTTTTGGACTGCGTCCCATAAGAGTCTACTCTGGAAAAGCTAGCGAATGGCGAATAGGGGAAGTAAGCTCTCATTTGTCTAGACTATCGAGCTTTATATCCATTCTCTACGGAGACAGCCTAGAGGGGCCAGTTAGAGGATACTTGCAGCCGTATGAAATAGTAAGACCGGGGGTCACTAGATCTTCCTCTACGGCGATGCGGGCTAGGGGAAGGGATCAGGGATTTTATTATTTTGATGTAAGGGCTAAATCTTTGGGCGGAGGTGAGGTCTTTAATATACCTAAAGATGCAGAGCTAACTCCCGTGTACGGAACCTACGAATCGGACGGGTATAGGCTGTCGGTAGAGGACTCTAAGTTTACCTACTCTTCTTTAGAGGTTTGTAAGCTTCATCTCAGCCCCACTATGCTTCCGGATACTAGGACGGATACTCTGGGCAATAAGGTAATGCTAGAAAGCGTATCCCTAGATGTCGAGCATGAATTCTCTCAGCTAGTTAATCAGGTACAGGCGCTCTTAACATCAAACGATAATAGAGTTCTATGCGCCGACCCTCTGGCTAGGCACTTTATCCCTGCCTTTGTATCAGTAGATATAGACGTCAGAGGAGGCTCTAGAGAGAAGATGGCCTCGGATATTTATGATTTTATTCTGTCGCTAGAGCCCTCGGATGTCATAGATGTCTCTCGTTTAGAGAAGTACTTACACGATTCTGGGGCTGCAAGTTACACTCATCCCATATACGTAAACGTAGTAGTCCACGATTTAGAAAGAAGACGAGTCCTTAGAGCGACACAGAATTCTATAGGAGGGGAGGATTCGCCTATGTTTAAGGGAAGCGATAAGATAACTTATTATATACCTGGACCACCTATAACAGAGTCCACAGAATCAGCTATCCCTGATGGCGAAAGAATTTTAATTAGATCGAGATAATAAAATGGAAAGTCCTAAAATAGTAAATATTTTGCCAAAAGAAGGGCGTTCGACCAGTCCATTAAATCGATTTCATTTTTCTGTTAGGGATCGGGATACTTCTGTAGACTCTTCCACCGTGTTTTCTGCTGTCACGTTTTCAAAAACAGAATACATTGCCCAGGATATACCGTCTCGAGTAGTAAACTCAGGGACGGAGACTATAGTTTTAAGTGTTTTTAGTGACTATTTACCTCGCCCCAACCCCGCACAAACAGCGGATAGAAGAGTAGAAACTACTGAATTTGATTCCAACGGAGATCAAGTTAACGACTCGGAGTATAGGTCATTAGTAATAGAGAAAACTGTACGTGGGAGCGAAGAGCGAGGAACGGTTTTTTTAACGGATGACTGCGTCCCTAATAGAGTAACCGCAGCCGAAGTAGAACTATCCGTGGGAAACTTTAGTAGAGGACTACAAGACAACGCTAACTCGTTTCAAGATCCCGATTACGTAGGCGTAGTCTTGGGGATGACGCACTGGCGACAAAACAAAGCAGTCTTTGTATTCTTTATGGAAGACCCGGCAGGCGTAAAATACTTATATATTAGCCAGCCCCCAGAAGAGCTTCCGCGCGTAGGAGTATCTGTACCCTTTGACTGGAGCGCACACGAAGAACACAGTTCGTTTGTCTATAGGATTGTTTGGGATGATTCGGGCTACCTCAACAATCAGGTCTATGTGCTGGTTACAGATCCATCTACAGCTAGAGAAACTCTCTTATTTTCGGGCGCTATAAACAGCAAGCTGCCTGAAGAGAGTAGGATGGGGTTCACCAACAGAATAAACTCTCCAGAAGGAGATAACAGGATAACTGTTTTTGCAGGAATAGATGCAGGAGATCCTGGAGACTTTATAGAGATTAGGAATCTAAGACTCGATACCTTTGGCGTACCTCTTGTGGCTGCCGGCAGAAAAACAGAGTTCTCTACAGTAGAGAGCGACACATCCGACTCTTTGCTCGTAACTACTTACGAGGATACCTTTGGCGCGGATAGAGAAGAGGTAAACGATACTATAATACAAAGAGATAATGAGGCGTTTATTATTAGAAAGAGTGTCAATGAACCTCCATTAAATACTAAAAAAATAACCTTTAAAGAACCGGATCTTTTGGAAGGATCTTTCCTGCTATTTTTTAATGGGTCTGTCAGAGATTCTCAGCATCCAGGATCACACACTTCTGGGGCGGGCATAGACATTTATGATGGCACCAAAGCATTTAAGATTAGATTCCTAGACGACTTTACTACAGAGAAAATTGGACTCTTGTCCGGCGACAACGTTGACAACGCACTAGACTACCAAACAATAGATTCTCCGTGGAGCACCATAACTCCTAAAATAGGACTTATGGTTAATCGAAACCAGCCAAATGCGGGAGACTTTTCTTGCACATTTGTATCAACGTTTTCCGACATTACTTGGCCGGTAGACTCCAGGATGTTTTATGGGTTTTTTGAGGGTCTAGGTCCTTTTGCAGGAGATCGTTTAAGTACTGCGAAAGACATAGCTTCGGAGGACGATCTTCCAGACTCAGATGAAGAGCCTGGGATTAGCATAGGATATCTGGACAATGTCACTTCTTCAGCCGATTCCCTGACGGGAGAGCTTACGGTATCTGACTTTATTATCCTGCCTAATTGTTCTTTTTTAGCGCTTCCCGACTTTAATGGATGGGATTTTAACTTTAATTTTGAGCCAGCACTAGATGGAAAAACGATTGAACGCGATCGGATTGATATAGAGGAATATGGATTTTACTCTCTTTTGCTTCCTGAGTACGTTCCAAACGAAACTGGAGTGACTCTACTAGTAGATTTCCGCGTGAGTTGGGCATGGTCCACTACCCGAGACCTGTTCAGGCCCGGGGTCAGCCTCAAACATCTATTAGTGCCCAGCTCGCCAATTGCAGCGATTCACGTAGGGAACGGACTATACCTACAATTACAGTTTGTGACTAAGCCCGGAACAGACAGAGTTTTTATGTTTGTTTCTCAGGATCCTCAAGACTACATAGAGGTAATAAACAGGACCGAATTAGGCAAATTAATATCTTTTGAAATTCCTCCGATATTTAGTCCGAGTCAACGAAGGCGACCC
>Ga0160423_10000118_pt1 | contig 56210 bp, 128 predicted proteins | sample CRUFie14St8metaG_FD_108191 | JGI IMG/M metagenome (GOLD analysis project Ga0160423, IMG submission 108191) | Marine microbial communities from the Costa Rica Dome - CRUD Field 142mm St8 metaG | ecosystem: Environmental > Aquatic > Marine > Oceanic > Photic zone | place: Costa Rica: the Eastern...
GCAGGAGGAAAGTATCCTGCAGACTTGATTTTTAAAACCTCGGCAGCGGGACAAGATAAGGCTGAAAAATTAAGGATTGCTTCCGACGGAAAAGTCGGTATTGGTACTACGAGTCCCTCAAGAACCTTGCATCTGGTTGACGGCACAAACGATGGAAGTGGTGGAATTAAAGTTCAAAACTATAAGCCTGTTATTGAACTTTCAGATTCTAGCACAAATGCAACTGCCACTACATTGACTCAAGATGACACTAAGTTTACAATAGCTAATGATGGAGTTGACTCTTTAACCATCAACTCCGCCGGCAACGTAGGTATTGGTACTACGAGTCCTGCTCAATTGCTCCATGTTAATTCATCACCAGATGTAAATTCAGCTAGAATTAGAGTGCAGAACGGTGAGGGATACGCAGAGATTGCTACAGATGGTACAGATGGTTTTTTAACGGCGGGTGGATCAGAAGCATTAAGATTCGATTCCAACGGCCATGTCGGCATTGGTACCACAATGCCCGAGTCAGAACTTCATATTGTTGGAAAAACGACAATTCAAAGCTCCGGACCAGTATTAGTCTTAAAAGACTCTGATGGGGGAGATTCAAATTCTCAAGTTGGATTTATTGACTACAGAGATCAAAACGATATACAAAGAGGCTATATCGGGTTTGGCAGCCACGACACTAAAGAGTTTACTATGTGGAACATGATTGGAGACATACGCTTTGGCACAGGAACTACCGTAAGAATGCGGATCAAAGAAAATGGTACAGTCGAAATTCCCGGCGACCTTGTTGTTACAGGAACCACAACCACAAATAATGTAGAAACAGTTAGCACCTCAAACGGTGTAGTATTCGAAGGTTCTGCTACAGATAATCACGAAGGACTCTTAAAAGCTGGCACTCTTACGGCAGATAGAACCTACACTCTTCCAAATGCAAGCGGGACAGTTGCACTTACAAATAATATTTCTAACTCAACAGTAACCATTACAGCAGGAGGAGCGCTTACAGGTGGAGGAAGCTTTACCTTGAATGGTTCAGGAGGAACAATAACCCTAAACCACCAAGATACTTCATCGCAAGGCTCCTCAAATAACAGCGGCAGAACCTATATTCAAGACATAGGCCTTGATGCTTATGGTCACGTTACATCTATAGGAACCGCAACAGAAACAGTAGTTGATACTATTTATAGCGCAGGCAATCATTTAACCTTATCGAACACTAATCAATTTTCCGTAAATAGAGACTTAAGAGGAGCAACAAATCCAGCAACAGGCGTTTACGCTATTGGACAAAACAATCAGAGCTATTTTATGATTGATGGAATCCTTTCTCAAAAAGCAGATACTTATTTAGGAGGAACCCATGTATCAAGACTAGAAGAAGACGGAGATCTTCATATAGAAGGAGACGTTTTAGCTTTTTCTACTACAGTCTCAGATAAAAAATTTAAAAACAATATAAACCAAATAAAAAGCGGTTTAGAAAAAGTCAAAAAACTTCGTGGAGTAGAGTTCGACTGGAACGCCACCTCTCGCAAAGGAACAAGGGATATCGGCGTTATAGCTCAAGAAGTTGAAGAAGTTGTACCTGAAGTCGTAAGAGAAAAAGTTCCATGTGTTGGAGAGTTTTGTGAAAATACAGAAAAATATAAAACAGTAGATTATAGTAAATTAGTTCCTGTTTTAATCGAGGCAATAAAAGACCTCTCAGCAGAGGTCGAAGAATTAAAGAAAAAATTGTCTTGACTCCTTGATTAAATGCTGCTATAATAGTGGCATGGTAAAAATAGAAGGAGAAAATTTATTGTACAAAACCAAATGCTATTTGGTTGGTCACATGCAATATGTAAGCGGTAGAGACTGGAGAGATGAAGTTACTCAAAAACTCAAACCACTTAGTATAACTTGCTTTGATCCTTATAAAAAACCTTTTATGAAAGACGTAGAAGAAGATGAAGCGTCTAGACAAGAAATGGAGACATGGATGAAGACCAAGCAGTACGACAGAGTTTCTGATCGAATGAAAATGGTTCGAGCGTATGACTTAAATCTTGTTGACCGTAGTGACTTTATTATTGCCCATCTTGTACCCGATGTAGCTTCTTGGGGTAGCGCAGAAGAAATTGTAACTGCGGTAAGAGAAAAAAAGCCCGTGTTTGTTAGTATGGAAGGAGGGAAAGCAAAGACTCCGTTATGGATGCTGGGCATGTTTCCACATAAATATATTTACAACAGCGTTGAAGAAATAGTAGAGATGCTATACGCAATAGATCAAGGCAACAAACCAATCGACTCAGACAGATGGAGATTACTGAGAAAGGAATTTAGATGATAGAAATTATAGCAACAACAAGTTATTTTGAATTCTTCCCTGGAGACTTCCTTATCTTCGGTGGAATAGGAATTTATTTCTGGTGGAAAAGAGACAAAGAAGAGGACGACTTTTATGACAGATAAAGCCTTAAAATACGAAGACATTTGCTTGATACCTAATTATACAGAATGTTACAGTAGGTCTGACTGCGCCACCGATGTAGAACTTTGTGGTAGAAAATTTAACCTGCCAATTATTCCTGCAAACATGAAGTCTGTTATAGATATGCGCTTGGCAAAATGGATGAGCAAGAATAATTATTTTTATATTATGCACAGGTTTGACAAATCCCTAAGAGAGGTAGTTGCAGAGATGAACGAGGAAGACTGGAGCCTTATATCTGTTAGCGCTGGCGTACAAATGCCAGACAAAAAAGATTTAGTGTCAATTTCCAAGTCAAAACAGCGAGTGGACTATATAACAATTGATATTGCCCACGGTCATTGTGACAGAATGAAGACGATGATCAATGCCGTAAAAAAATTCCTACCGAATACAAAAATTATAGCGGGCAATGTTTGCACTCATACAGCAGTAAAAGATTTGGCTAGTTGGGGTGCAGATGTGGTCAAAGTAGGCATAGGCCAAGGTTCACCCTGCACAACAAAAGATAAGACTGGATTCACCATGCCTATGTTCAGCTGCACCCAGCATTGCTCCGATGTATATTTGGGAGGCTTTGAAGAAGAGTTTAGCGATAAAATTCCAATCATAGCTGACGGAGGAATAAAGTGCAATGGCGATATTGCGAAGTCACTAGTTGCGGGAGCAACAATGAGTATGGCAGGAGGCATTTTTGCATCATGCATAGATAGTCCAGCAGCAAATAGTACAGTTAATGGCGTGCCGCACAAGGCTTATTTTGGCTCTGCAAGTGCAGAGAATAAAGGTCATAACAACAACATTGAAGGCAAGCTAACAAATGTATGCTCAAATGGTATGACCTATAAAGAAAAGTTATTTGAAATAAAACAAGACCTTCAAAGCGCAATTTCTTATGCAGGCGGAGATCACAGGAATAATCTTGACATATTTAAGGAAGTTTTATATCATAGAGCATGATAAAAGAGATTAAAAACATACAAGACCTCCAAAAAGCCTCGGAGCAGTGGTACCCAACCTTCTCTGATGACTACATAGATAATATATCAAATCATGACCTAGGGCTTTTCGATAGAAAATCTATAAGATCTTTTCTTTTTGAAATGATGAGAAAGACAATTTCCTCTGGAGAAATTATGCCATATCTAAAAGTTTGGTCATTCGAAGAAAATAATCAAAGCTTAGCGGGAGGATGTTATATAGCAAAAAAAGATACGCTAACCGGACAAAAATACTTTGAAGAATTCATGTGGCAAGTGAAAGGGGCCTTAGCGGGGTCCTTGAAAGAAAAGAAAATGATGCTTCTCCTTATGCGTCATGCAGAAAAATATGCGAAGAAATCTGGATTTGACGTAATGACAATAGGAAGAGACCCAAATTTCCATAAAGTCGGCGATCTTAACATCAAGAACAATTATACAAATAATAATTTTAAGGTTGTGCAAATACAATACGCAAAAAAACTAAAATAAATACTTGACATATCAACAAATATATTATATAATCATCAGCATGAATCAAAAGAAAGCAAAGAAGATAAGAAAAATTTTAAATTACGATCCGAATAGTTCGGAATCAACACAAAAGCGAGTTTATTCTCGCGCAAAAAAACAATACAATAAATTAAGTCAAGGAGCAAAAATTATTTTCCTCCAAGAGCTTTCAGAAATATATCAACAATCAAATTAATTATGAGTGAAAATCAAACACAGGAAAAGCAATCAGAGTGGCGCAACCGAGAGCTAGGGGCTCTATGGGTCCGCAGCGGAAAGAATCAAAAGTATCTTTCTGGAAGTATTAAAGTCGAGACAATGCCAGGAGTTACTGAAACTGTTAAGGTAGTTGTCTTTACAAACAAAGGCAGGGAGAAAAACGAAAAAGCTCCTGATTATGTAGTTTATCGTTCTGAAGATAGGGATCAAGCTCAGAATGTCACTAAGGCAGTTGACGAAGCGATTCAAGAGACTGCGACAAAAAATCAGACAGAAGAAGTTCCCGAAGAGTTGTTCTGATTGTATCCTAAAATAGTTCTTTAAAATTATGGGGGTGTTTCGGATTCGACTTTGTTTGGATCAGATCACTGCAAGCCGAAGAGGTGCCTGGCTTCGAAAAAAGGCATAATAAGAATAAATGCTAAAAACATTAATTCTGTAGAGGCCTTCTCCCCAGAAGGTCTCGCTCTTGCAGCCTAAAGCTGCAACCTCTCCTTGATAGACGCAGATAAATCAAACGAGGGGTCATCAATCTGCAAAACAGAAAAAAGTTTACTTGTTCCACAAACTGCAAATAATTGAAACAAGGAGTTGGATGTTAATATCATAACTTTAAAAAAAATTGACTAAGCTTGTAGAGGTGATTCTCTTGAAGAATAAAGGACGCGGGTTCAAATCCCGCCACCTCCACCATTCTATAACTTACTTATGTCAAGACAAATAAAGAACATATCTTATAAAATAAAAAAGCTGAAGGAGCAACGGCGAAAAATATCTAGTGATATTAAAAAATACGAGCATCTACTTAGACGAAGCAAATCTTGACTTCTATGAAAAGCTTGAGTTTTTTCACGATAATTTCGTAGACAAGATGCTTATGTGCGGTATCGCAGAAAACGGAGCAGATCTCGAAGAAATTCCATTTTCTAAAACCTCTGGACATCCGTATGAATTTTATCAAGCTTTAGTTTTTGTAGCAAAAAGGCTTCAGAATAATTTCTCAACGAGGCTAATATCAAAAAAAAGATTGGAGCTTGAATGTCTTTTCTTTGACTTTTCTCCTCCTAACTTTGCCTCGCAAGTGTATATGATACAGAATGTTATGGATTGGACAAACAAAAATAATTTCTCGTGTCAGTTTTGGGAGCTTCAAGAAGGGCTCTCAATTAGCTTGATAAAAAAGTTCTGGAGATGATATACATACCAGATAACTCAAGAAAAGACAGGAGAGAGTCCTGGAAACTTCCTTGGTCTATCAAAAAAAAAGTATCAAAGAAATTCAAAGATACAGAAAAAAAAATAAAAAAACTTTGTGCAGATGGGGAGTGGCACAAAGCAATAAAATTAAAAAGTTTACTCAGAAGATGCTGGTGGGGAATTAAAAGATACAAATGAATTTTTTCAAAAAAGTAAAAACAATTTTTTCTACCAAAGAAAAAAAACAAGACAAAATTCACAATCAAATATCTGCGCTAGTAATAGCAAGAATAGACTCCATGCTTAAAGATAAAGATTCTACACCCAAAGATTTATCAGACAAAGAGTGGCAGAGCATATTAAAAGGAATAAAATTAGCTTTTATTGAAAAAGAATCACTTGTTTCACTAAGATCACCAGGAAAAAGAAAGATTAAGCAAACAAAAATACAAAAAGGATTTAACGATTTTCAAAAACATTACAAAGAAATATGACAGACAAAGAACAATACGACGAAGAATATGAAGATGACGACGAATATGATGTAGTTTTTTCTCCAGATGAAGATATGCTGCTTTATATAAATGAGGTTACCGATTTAAAAGATTTGGTTGAGAGTCAATCAGAGCAAATTTCTGAACTAGAAAAACAAATCAAAAGCTTAAAAAAGAGATTAAAGTAATTTACGCTTGACATATTGCCGCAAAAATGCGATAATACTTGCATGAAAAAGATATCCTTAAACAAAGACGGTACTCCGCGAAAAAGAAGAAATTCTTCGAAAAAAGGCGGTATGACTCTTGTGACCTTATCTCTTGAAGAAATTCTAGATCTCGCCTCGGAAGAAGTGGATCAAGTTCCCGTGAGTGAAGAGTGGGTAAAAGGAAGATTATATGCTAACTACTTACAGAACAAAAGCACTTCTAACGATTTCAGCGAATTGCAGTCCGTAGAAGATAAAATTGAATACGCAATAACATCATTTGACAATGAATAATTATTTTGAACATTTGATTGGACAGGACAACGTAAAGAAAAAGCTTAACTTTTACATTAAAGCTTATAAAGCAACTAGCGTTTGCCCTTTCCTGAATTTAGTTGGAGCAAAAGGTTTAGGTAAGACTCTCTTTGCAAAAGAATTTGCTAAGCACTTACATAATTCAGACGGAAGCAAGAGGCCTTTCCTAGAACTGAATTGTTCTACGATCAAAAACAATAGGCAGTTCTTCGAGCAAATTTTTATCCCGATTATAATGAATAACGAGATCACCATTCTTTTTGACGAAGCCCATGCTTTACCCAAAGATTTGACAATGGCTTTTCTTACCATTTTTAATACCGAGAAAACAAATTTAAAAGAGTTTGTGTTTGAGGAACAAACATTCACTTTTGATTTCACAAAACAAACATTTATCTTTGCAACCACGGAAAGCGATAAGCTTTTTCCTCCACTAAAAGATAGGCTTACGACTGTAGACTTTGAACCGTACTCAACGGACAATCTTGGAGATATAATCAAGCTAAACTGCGAAGGAATTAATTTTTCAGACGACTCTATTGAGATGCTTTCTACTACAGTGAGAGGCAACGCAAGAAATGCAGTAATGCGCTCAAAGGAGATAGTTCTATACTGCGAGTCAGAAAATCAAAATACTTTTGAAGAAAAAGACTATTTACAGTTGACAGATTTGCTTGGAATTTTACCATTTGGAATAACATGTACAGAAAGACAAATTCTAGAAATACTTTCGCAAAGAGGAAGCTGCAAGCTTCAAACTCTTTCGGCTGTAACTGGACTTAGTCCAACTGCTCTCAGGAGAGATCATGAAGTGTACCTTCTTAGGAGAAACTTCATGCAAATCGATGGAGAAAGAAAAATCACAAACAACGGAAAACAATTAATTAATTCTATATCTTAATGAAAAATAAAAAAAGCGTTTATGTAGTAACAAGAAATAGGCGAAGAATCGAAGAAGAAAATTACAGCACCGAAGAAGAAGCACAAAAGAGAGCCGAGCAATTAGTAGAAGTTCTAAAGAAGTGGAAAGACCCAGACCAAAGAAAAGTTGAGGTTATCCACACAGATAATCCATCAAAGATAAGGTAGTGTTAAATTCAACACGACAGAATAATCTTTCGCCCTTTGAAGAAATAGCGAAAGAAAAAGGATATTCTCCAGAAAAATCTCCTAGGAGAAAGTATCGCAATGTATCCCATATACTAAAAGGTAAAGGCAAAGAGGGCAAGCCATTGATGCTTAGGTTTGATGTAAAGAAAGTTAAAAACAAAAAGAAAAACGATAACTGGCTTTGGGTTGAATTTAAGAACGCTAAAGGTGGATCAGGATGGATTCATGGAGATGCACACTTCATAGCTTTCGAAAGATTTGAAGATTTTGTAATAGTTAATAGAAAAGAGTTAGTTTCTTGGCTTGGAGGGGCAAACAAGATAAGGTACGATCTTCCATTCGTGAGCTTGGCAAAGCTTGCAAAGTATAGAATCTACAAACGAAAAGGAAAAAAAGAAGAGACATCGCAGATTAATGTCGATGACCTTAAAGTCTTAAAGTCTTTTCAGATTTGGAAAAAAAATGCCTAGCTTACATTCTTTAGACAAGACTTACTTAAGGATGGCAAAGGAATGGTCTGATCTATCGAAAGCCAAAAGAAAAAAAGTAGGGTGCTTGATTGTAAAAAATGAAATGATTATCTCAGATGGCTATAATGGAACCCCCAGAGGTTTTGATAACCAATGCGAAAGGCAGGTCCCTGACTTTTGCTGGCCTCAAGAAGAAACTAAACCAGAAGTTCTTCATGCAGAAAGCAACGCAATCACCAAGCTCGCTAAATCAACACAATCAAGTGAGCTTGCAACACTATATACAACTGCATCTCCGTGCTTAGACTGTGCAAAATTAATTATACAAGCAGGAATTTCAAGAGTCGTATATGCAGAACTTTATAAAAATTCTGACGGAATAGACTTGCTGAAAAAAGCGGACATTGATGTTGAAGAATGTTTAATTTAAATTATCATCACTAGATGCTAGAAGGGGTTTTATTTATCGGAATTATTATTCTTTTATTTTATATAAAAGACTTAAAGAACAAAGAAGCGTCTAAGATCAGAAGTCTTAAAGAAAAATCTTGGGAATTAGAGCTTGCCATAGAGCATGAACGCTCCAACAAAGCCGATTCAGAAAATCATGCAAAAATTAGCAGAGAATTTCTTGAAGACGAGCGATTGCATTCTAAGCAGCTTGAACAACAACTGTCTGATACTGAAGAAAAATTAAAACAAGAAACCGAACAACGAAAAAAAGTTTTATCGCAAAAGAAAAGCGGTGAAGTTAGGCTTGGGCATATTGCAGAAACTCTTGCTCCATTTTTAGATCAGTTTGATTTTGATCCAGAAAATTGTTGCTTTATGGGTAAGCCTATAGATTATGTTTCTTTTGGCGATGATGAAATTACATTTATAGAAGTAAAGAGTGGCAATGCGCAGTTGAGCGCCAAGCAAAGACACATAAGAGATTTAGTTAACCAAAAATTAGTATCATGGAAAGAAGTAAGAATAAAATGAAGCTCAAATTCAAAAAAATTTTTTCGACAGCAAAGCTCCCAAGCTACACAAAAAAAGGTGACGCGGGAATGGACTTGACTGCAATTTCACTAAAAAAAGAATCAAGCTATTGGGAGTACGGAACAGGACTCGCAATGCAAGTGCCCGAAGGGTATGTGGGATTGCTGTTTCCTCGCTCTAGTATATCTAAGACAGATCACTTCCTCAAGAACTCTGTAGGAGTTATTGATTCGGGCTATAGGGGAGAAATTAAAATTAGGATGAGTATACCTTGTCTTGGGGCGCCATGCTATCACATTGGAGACAGGATAGCTCAATTAGTCATTGTAAAACTTCCTTGGGTTGAGATCGAAGAGGTTGATGATCTTGAGTCCTCTGATAGAGGCGAAGGTGGATTTGGCAGTACTGGAAATTAATGCTTGACATTAAACTCTAGATATAGTATAATAGTCTCATGTTTAATATTACAAGAAAACTCAAAAGTAAAAATATGAAAAACGAAAATCAAAGATATTTTATCGTATACAAGAACGCCGACAATGCAGTCAAGACTTATGAAATTGGAAGGCCAGACCTATCCGAATCTTTTGGCAACAAAGGAGAAGAAAGAAACAATATTGGATTTAAAGCATTTTGTTTCGCTCGAAATGAAGTCAGGTCTTTCAGGCATGACAGAATTGTTTCTCTTACTAGGGCATCGTGAACCCTGTAATACTTAATTACTCTCTCAATAAGTTTTGCCCCTGGCTTATCGTAGGATTCCTCCTCTTCTATAACTTTGGTTATATGAAGATGGAGCCCTACGTCATATTGGGCTTAATGTTTTTTATGGAGAGATTCAATTATAAAATTGGATATTCAGTTGCTTATTGCGAATGCAATAACATAAATTTATCCAAAAACCCAGATGAGCCTCTCTGATTTCCAGAGAGAGCTTTTAACTTTAAAAAATAGTAAGTGTAACACTATATGTGCGAACACTTTTATTGCTTTTGTTTTTTGTAAACGGCTGCGCACATAAGCCCAGCCCGAAAGTTTCTGATACCTTTTTTCGCGAAGATCAGAGAGATTGGCTAGAGATTTATGCAGAGGAATTAAGATCTGCATTAGCCAATGGAGACAATGATGCCTTTTATTTCTTTTGGCCCGAATACTTAAAAGAGTTAGAGAAAACGAGGCAATCTCCGATCATAATTCGTGTAATTAATGATCAATGAATTTTAAAATATTTTTCCTAACCGTAAATGGCGAAATTCAAGCCTGGGAGAGAGCGCAAAATCTATTCGCGCTGATTCCGCAAGAAATTCAAGATTACATTGAATGCATAAACATAGAGGGTACTGGTAAGGACTTAAATTTTTTACGAGACATGGGTTTAAAATTTAAACCCGTTGGGTTAATTAACGAGATATATATGTCCGAAAACCCAAGAAGCCTAGATAGATTTATCGCACATTATTCAATTTATCAAAAAATTATCAATGAAGATATCGACGGCTGCATGGTTTTTGAAGACGAAGTCTGCGTATCCGACATGGTCAACTTACTTCTTCTAAATCTAGACTTGCCAGAAAATGTAGACATCGCAACTTTTTCAGTAGCAGGACTAGAATCATTTAACGCATATTATGTAACAAATGCTGGAGCAAGAAATATTCTAGATAAAATCACAAACACTAAATGGCTTAATGCATTAAAAAAGTTTCAACCAAGAGACTATGGTTTAGACGAAGATCTAAATACTTTTGAAGCATTTTCATCTGAGCCACTACAAGATTTTTCTACTGAAAATCAAATTGTTGCGCCGATTAATCAAATTGTGAAGGCTGCCTGCCAACACGGAAAATTGAAATTTTCGAACAACATTTCGTTTGTCAACTCTATAGCTAATTATAATACTTTTGAGATAAAAAATGATTTAAAAGATTTATCCGAAAAAGAACTTTCGGAGATTATTGATTCTAAAGAATTTAAATTCTGGACAAAAAGAAGCTCGGTAAACAACTCTTTGTTTGATTGTGTTTTCTATATAAATCTAGATCAAGATTTAGAGAAAATGGCTAGAACCGAATCAATGCTTGAGCAAATTAGCGTACCCTTCGAGCGTTTTTCTGCGGTCAAGCCAAAAGCAGAAGATGTCGAAGCGGGCGGTCAATACAAAACAATTTATAATAAATCTAAAATACTTGAAGCAAGAGCATATTTCAGCGAAACCCTAGACTGGATAGATCTTGAAAAATATCAGCTTGGAACACTTGGATGCTACTTGTCGCATTACAAGCTATTGGAAAGAATTTATTCAATGAAAGATTTTATTAAATATGCAATTATAATCGAAGATGATTGCTATATAAATGAAGAAAGTATTCGAGAAGTCGGATTTATTGCAGACCAAATAAAAGAATGGGATATTATAAGAAGCACATGGGCCGCACCTAAGTTTCACTATAAAATTAATTATTGCCACCCACTCTCGAATCATTTTGAACCTTTTATGCAAAAACATATATTTAATAGCATTAGAAGAATCAGAAATGACTATCCATCTGTTTGCCCAGTAGTTAATACTTTTTGTGGAGGCACCCATTTTCAAGCAATTAACGTTCAATCAATTCCCAAGATTCTAGAATATCTAGACTCGGAAATTTTAATTCCAATCGATAGCCTTTATAATACAACAAAACTGGATATATATAATATAAAAATGAACATATCCCATGATATGTTTGAGGCAAGCTCTATACTTACTCACTACAAATGATTCACTTAAAGCCATCAATACTTGCAAGCACACAGCTTAAAAAAGTCAAGCTCGGTGATTTTAATTTTGAAAAGAATTTTTTGCTATTCTGTACATTGCGAAACGAAAAAATAAGGATGCCATATTTTTTAGAATACTATAGAGACCTAGGGGTAGAACACTTTTTCTTTGTAGACAATGATTCGTCAGATGGGTTTATCGAATATGTAGAAGACATGAAAGATGTGGCGGTTTACCACACACAACATAGTTACAAAAACTCTAATTTTGGCATGAATTGGCTGAATTATCTATTAAGAAAATATGGTCACAATAAATGGTGCGTAGTGTGCGACCCAGACGAGTTCTTAGTTTACCCAAATTGCGAGACCAAAAAACTACCTGAGTTTACAGAATATTTAGATTCTCGAAATCAAATTTCCCTGTATTGCACTATGCTGGACATGTACCCCAAACAATCAAGAGACTATGTCGAGGGCGAAGACCCGCTTGTTTCTTGCAGCTACTTCGACAAGTCAGGATATACATTTAAAGAAAATTCAGAGCTTGACTCTGTTTGGACACAAGGAGGCGTAAGAGCTAGATTATTATTCAAGGAAGATATGAATTCTGCGCCAGCATTAAATAAAATACCTCTAATTAAATGGAATTATGATTTCTGTTTTTTATCTTCCATGCATCACGGTTACCCCAATAAAATGAACGCATCATATCGCGCAGGCACAACGGGAGCCATTCTCCACTTTAAATTCTTATCTATGTTTAAAGAAAAGGTGGAAGAAGAAATTGTCAGGGGTGAGCATTATAACGACTCAGGGGAATATAAGCAATATCATGAACAATTAAATGAACTCAATTTTTTTGACCCCAAATTAAGCATAAAGTATAATGACAGCAAATCTCTCATAAATCTGGAGATAATTAATGATGATATCTCTTAAGCATAAATTTATTTTCGTTCACATACCGAAATGCGCAGGCTGCTCCTTAAAAGAACACTTAAAAGAGCACTCTGATGATGAACTTGTGAATTCCCACCATATGGGCTTGCAAAAAATAATAAAAAACCTTAATATAGAACCCAAGGATTACTACAAATTTACCTTTGTTAGAAATCCCTGGGATCGTATCTTAAGCCTGTATTCTTTTTGGTTAAATCAAACTCCATCTAGCACCTATTATCAATGGGATCACGAGCAAGTAGATTTCATTAAATCTGAAAATATATCATTCAGAGATTTCGTAAAACTCGTAGCTTCGAATGACACAATTTTTCATAAAAAGCCTCACCTAAACCCATACATTGGCTATTTTATGAAGCACTCCTCTTGTTTTGACTTTATAGGTAAACTAGAAAATTTCCAAGAAGACTTTAATGTAGTTTGTAAGCAAATCGGAATCCCAGAACAGAAGCCTCGGTGGGTAAACAAAAGCAAGCATAAACATTATACCGAATATTATGACGATGAAACTCGCTCAATTGTCGCCAATAAATACGCAGAAGATATAGATCATTTTGGATACAAATATGGATAATAAATGAAAAATACTATTAAGTTATTTTCCAGCCCTCTGTTCAATGCCCACCTTTCCGTTTGCCCAACTTCTAAATTGTTGGTATGCAAATCAATTTATTTCGGAACACCGAGTGCAACCTTAAAAGTAGACCCAGAGATTTTGGTCAAATTTTTAAACGATATCTGTACACAGATATACAGAAATGGCAAAGCTAATAGTATACCTAAAAATGCCTCGATAAACCTACATCAGCATTATTTTTGTACGGAAACTATAAGGGATATATATTCAGGGATTATTTCTGACCTGCGAGCGGATAGTAGCAAATGGGACGCAAACAGTGTTGTCTCATTTGGATATTTGGCGGGCAATTCTAAGCCCCAGAGAATTAAATACATTGAAATGTGTGAAAGTTTTCCCCAGCTAAAATACATATCAACCGAAAAATTCAACAGGTACTGCAAAAAATCAAACGGTTTTACAAGTGTGCTCGAGCTTAAAAAAAGACATAAATATTTTATTGACCTAGAGGGGCATAGTTACAGCACTAAATCATATCAATTTCTTGCGTCTAAAAGGGTTTACTTTTCCTCGAGACACAATGAGGTCTTAAAATGGGAAAAGAACTACTTGAAACCATGGGAAAATTATATCCCAGTCAAAAAAGATCTTTCAGACCTTATTGATAAATATCAAATAATAGAATCAGACCCAAAGCTATACAAAAAAATTATTAAAAATAATATTGATTTACTATCAAATCAACTCTCACAAAAAATAATGTTTTCAGACCTAATAAAGAACATTTCCAGTCGACTTTTAATCAAATAATGAAAAATATTATTTACATAAGAATGCCAAGATGCGGCTCGACTTCAATAGTCAATTTTTTTTGCAATAAAAATATTAAATCTTTCGGCGGGAGAGATATGGGGTTCTGGGGCTATGATTCAATTTTAAAAAAGAATAGTTCCGAACGATTATACGAGTGCATCGAGAACCATGTTGGTAAAAAGACATATAGGGACAGTTTCGTTTTTTCGTCCGTCAGAAACCCTTACTCCCGCGCAGTTTCTATGTACAAACATGAGTCTTGGGACTGCGCCAAAACGTTTAAGGAGTTTTGTCGTGCAGTTAAAACCAACAAGTATCCACACCCACGGGCAAAGTGGCATAGCTCCACCCTAACAGAGCATATTATTGATAAAGATAATAATCTTAAGGTTGATTTTGTAATAAGATTAGAGAACGCTCAAGAAGACCTTAATATTGTTTGTGACAAAATAGCAATCCCACGCCAACAACTTCCACACAAAAATAAGAGTAAACATAGGCACTATGCAGAATACTATGATGATGAAACTCGTCAAATAATTGCAGAAAAATACGCAAGAGATATAGAGTTTTTTGGATACGAATTCGATATAAAATGAATAATAAAAAAATAAACCTGTTTATACATCTACCAAAATGCGGCGGCGTAGCAGTACGAAAAATCTTAAATAAAGAGAATGTCAACCTTCATTGCTACAATCACACAGAATACGATAGAATACCAAAAAATATTATCGAACAATCTTTTATATTCACATTTATCAGGAACCCCTGGGATAGAATCGTAAGTTTATATTTTTTTTGGAAGCAGCAAGATAAAAATCATCGATTTTACCATTCCGATAAAAAACAAGTGGATTATATAAATAAACTAGATATGTCTTTTAAAAATTTCACAAAAGAGATTGTAAATAAAAAATCTATTTTTTATGAAAAACGGCATTTACATCCATATATTGGGCACTTCTTTCCTTCTGCAGATTGCATCGATTTCATCGGAAGATTTGAAAACTTTCAGCAAGACTTCAATATAATCTGCGATAAAATAGGCATCCCGCATCAACAACTTCCTCACAAAAACAAAAGTAGACATAAGCATTACACCGAATACTACGATGACAAAACTCGTCAAATAGTTGCCGAAATATACTCAAGAGATATAGAGCACTTCGGCTATAAGTTCGGCGACTAGCTTTTAGCTTTTTTATAAATTTTATTTTTTTCTGAATCAGATAGATGGTCATATTTAAGACCAGCCTCTAGCTTGCATGTCATTTTTCTTCTTATAACAAACATATCTTTCGATTTAGACATACATTCTCGATACAAAAAATCGAGCACGACTTTACGCATATCTTCTTTTGGCATACAACTATTTACACTATTTTCAGAAAAATATAGCTAATATAGCAGCGAATCCTATCAATAAAATTATTTGTTTTGTTGTAACGTGATGAATCATAAATATTTATTCGGGTCGTTTACCTAAAGGTTTTCCGTCTTGACCTATCTCCCCTTTTCGTATTTTGGTTGCAGATACTTCCTGCATTTCCTTACTTAGCTCAAGTTGTTCAATATTATAACCAACTCCTCTTCCGTAGAATACATCTGTAATATTTGGAAGCTCTACAACTTTAATTTTGTTTCCAAATTCTATGCAAGCCGCATAAATTTCTTCTTTAACTTTCTCAAAATCGTAAGGATTGCTATCACTTGTTCCCGCAACATCCCTAAGAGCTATACAGCATTGTCCTGTTCTTTTAATTGCCTCTGCGACAAGCGTTTTGTGCCCAATGTGAAACGGCTGATATCTTCCTATCAGTAGTGCAGTGGGCGCACGATTATCCCACTTTTCTGTTTCGTAAATATTCTCTAATGCCGTTTTGCACCACTCCTCTGGAGTGCCCTCACGGAGGATTAGATCCTGACCATCCCATCTTTCATCTTTGGTTGGGTCTTCAAATAACTTGTTAGTATCTTCGTACCTCCCCTCTTTGATTCTGTCCACCCATATTACGAAATCGGGATTAAATGCTTTTCTAGCATCTTCGGTTGGACAACAAAAATCTGAGACAACATATCCGCCTCCAAGTGCTGCCCAATCTGCAAGCTTTCCCATTCTTCTTGAATGTTCTATTCGGTCTTTCTCAGAGAAGCCTAAGTCTTTATGTATTTCTTGGCGAACTGCATCTGCATTAAACCAAACCGCGTTAAGTCTAGGGACTAATTTTTCGGCTAAAGTTGTTTTACCCGAGCCTGGCAACCCCATAATAAGAATTTTTCTCTTCATACTATCTAATTACATTTATACAAAAAGAAATGGAATTTTATTCTTTACAAATCCCAATATTTATGATACCATATATACTTATGCAAAAATATGAACTAGATATATCTCAAGAAGAGCTTTCCCAGGTGTACATAAAGGCTTGGGTATTAATGTGGTGCGAAAAGTATCACCCCGAAGCCTTCGTTGAGGCAGAAAAATTCGTAAAACAACACTTAAATGAAATATAATATACTACTATCTTTGTTTTTATTGGCTAGCTGCAATTCAAGCAAGTTTCAAGAGACAACTCTACCTGAGACTCTTCAGTCTCCTCCTAAAGTAGATTCTTTACCTCTCAACCCGAGCTTTGAGCCCGATTTAAATTTATTTGCAGTGAAATATAAAGAAATTCAAATAAACAGACTTCCCCATCCATTCAACCTAAATGGATCTATTCCTTATGCCATTTGGGTTGACGGAAAAAAACTTAAATTAACCCCGAAAGAGACTCAAGCTTTGGCAGAGTCGTTAAATTTAAAATTTGAACAACCCGAAGATACAGCTGAAATTCATAGCGGAGAGGGTTGGCTTTTTCCCAAAAAAATAAACAAAAAACATGAAGATTCCTTCGTTGAAGAAGAGATATTTATCGATAATTAAATGAACGCAATAGAGACAATAGAGGGTAATCTACTCGATTTTCCTAATGATATTAATGTTATAGCCCACTCTTGCAATACCAGACATATCATGGGTGCAGGTATAGCCAAGCAAATAAAGGATCGTTACCCCGAAGCATACGAAGCAGATTGGAAGGCATTTAATTATGAATATGATCAAGATGGTCAGTATGTGCATTGGCTCGGAAAATTCTCAAAAGCTGAAATAAATGACCGCAAATATATATACAATATGTATACGCAAGCGGGCATTGGCAGAGGCAGAGAAGTTGATTACGAAAAATTTTGGCAAGCATTAAAGAGAGTCGAGCAAGACCTTTACGAGATGAATGTCACAAAGCATGAATATGACGGCTCTCCGCCTCCGATAATTGGACTTCCTCACGGAATCTCTTGCGGGCTTGCGGGAGGAAATTGGGGAATTATAAAAGCTATGATAGAAGATATTTTCGGCAATTCACCAATAAAGTGTTATATCGTGAAATTTTCTTAATCGCCACCTTAGCTCAGATGGTAGAGCACCTCACTTGTAATGAGGATGTCGTCAGTTCGATCCTGACAGGTGGCTCCATTTTATGTATTAAAAAGTGTGTACTTACATTTAATATATATTATGAATTTATATAATCTTCCGATTAACAAAAAATCCCCAAAAATAGTAAATGCAATAGTAGAAATACCAAGAGGGAAAAGCACCAAATACGAGTATGATCCAGAGCTAGAGGTTTTTAGATATGATAGAAGCCTAACTTCAGCAATGTCTTATCCATGTAGCTATGGATATATACCAAGTACCTTAGGAGAAGATGGAGATGCTCTTGACTTTCTCATATACAACGCAACACCAATAGATAGAGCAACTCTTGTGGAATGCAAGGTTATTGCAGTTTTAGATATGGAAGATGATGGAGAAAAAGATTATAAAATATTAGGAGTTCCTACATCTCACATCAGAAGGCACTACAACTTAAAAAGCATAGACCCTATGTTCTTAAAAATAGCTTCAAACTTTTTTAAACATTATAAAGAATTAAATAATAAAGATGTAAAAGTATTTGATTGGCACGAAAGAGAAGTTGCTTATGAGATAATCGAAAAAGGAATATCTGCTTTTAATAAAAAAGGTTCTTGACAATTTCCAATAAAACTGGTATCATTTAGCGATGAGACCTTGGAGAGATTGCACAACACTTGGCAGATGCATGATAGTCTGTTCTATAATAAATGTAATCGTATCAATACAATTAGCATTGATCCCAAGCTATCAAGCCATTTTTAGTGCATTAATGGCGGCTTATTGCGGACTAATGACATATTCTAAAAAATGCACAAAACATGACAAAACATAATTCAAATACTCTTTTCAGAGGTCATAGCATGATCAACGGCTTGGTAAAAGATATACTTGCCGATTTTCAATCTGTAACTTGGACAGAAGAATATGAAGAATTAAAACAAGAAATATTTTATGATATTATAAAGCAAGAAAAATGCTGGTATTGCGGAGTTGGAGAAATAAAAGACATGGATCATTTCGTACCAACAAACGGAAGGTTGTTTGATCCACCAATGTTTGGATTGGAACACGAAGGAAACATAATTCCATCTTGTAAAATATGTAATTCAAACAAAAGCAATAAGCATCCTATAGTATGGCTAAAAAAAGGTAGAGTTACAAAAGGTAAAGAATTTGATTTTCCGAAAGAAAGAATTGAATTGTTCGAATTATTTTTTGATCTATTTAAAGAAAAATTAATTGCAGATGAAAGTCTTACAAATATAATAATAAAACAAGCAATACCAAAATGCGAATCACTAACCAATCAGTTGGCAGATTACAGAAGTTGGATAAAATTATGAATGATTTTAAGTTAATAAAAACAGAAGAAGATTATAAAAAATACGAACAGCAATTAAAAGATAAAGGAGGTATATTTGGCGTACAAATAGTCAATCCACCTTCAGAGTTCCCAGTGTTAATAACCTATTCCTACTCAAACGACATGAATGGAAGAAAAATGGTCTTGAAACATATCACAAAAAATAATTTAGTAAAAGTTTTGCAAGAAATTTCTTGACAAACGTTTTTTAATTTAGTATAATAGACCCATGCAAACATTAGGATTGACCTGTATCAGCGAAGAGCTAAAACTCAAAGACAAGAAAAAATACTCTTTTCAAACCATGACAAGAAAAAGGTTTAATGACCTTTGCGACAAAGAAAACAGAGATGAAGCAGTTAAACAACTATCAGAAAGGATCGAGCATAACATTAGGGTTACTCAGTATATTTTGCGTCACTGCTCTGTACGGAGCATTACTCATTATCGCCTTAGCTCCGCTCTATTTCCTCTTCTTACTGATGCAACTCTTGAACTCAATCTTGAGTGTCTTCCGAATTACTCTACAATAAAAAGCGAACTAAGACTTATTGGCTTGATCGCAATGTCCCTAAGAATTTCGATGAGCATTCATCCCGATCAGTTCAATGTCCTAGCTTCTCTAAATCAAGACGCAGTAGACAAGACTATCAAAGAATTAAATTTTCAATCCAAAATAATGGATATGATAGGTCTACCCCAAGATCATACTGCACCAATGAATATTCATATTAATTATACTCCAAAAATGGATGAAGGCTACGGAATGGTTGCGGATAGATTTTACAAGAATCTTATGCGTTGCGATGCAGGAGTATTCAATCGACTAACTATCGAAAACGAAGACAAGGGTTTCTTTAATGTAGATAATTGCATCAATTTTAGCGAATACTTGCTTGAAGCATACGATTTTAATCTTCCTGTGTGCTACGACAACCTGCATGACTTTTGTAATCCATCAGAAGAACGCAATATTATATTTCAAGCAGAGCGTTGTGCATATACATGGGTTAAACAAAAAGAATATTCTATTCCCGCAGATGATAATTTTATTGCTCCTGTGTTTCATTGGTCAGAGGGCAAGCCCGAAAAGCCAAGGGCACACGCAGATTACTTTGCACTTGGCAATCTTCCGCCCCATATTGCTATTGAGCCAAATAAAGATGTGAAGTGGGAGTGCGAAGTAAAAGGAAAAGACAAAGCAATCGCCATGCTTAGAAATTCCGTCACGCTCTCTAAAAAATAATCTTGACAACTCAAAATTAATTTGTTACAATATAGCTTCAATGACAAAAAAACGAAAAGCTAATTCAAAGCCTACCCCAAAACCTACCAGTCAAAACGGCAAGGGAGATTCCCCAAGGAATATCTCCGAGCAATTCAAAAAAAATTACGAGCAAATAAAGTGGAAGAAGAAATAAAAAATAATGACTGCCCTAACTATAAAAAAGGATGGGAAGATGCAGAAAAATATTTATCGAAAAAGTTTGAAAAAATTTTAAGCAAAAATGCCTATAAATCATACGAGAAAGGCTTCAGAGAAGGAGCAAATCAAAAAGATAACAAGCCTTGCGTTTGTGGATTTTGGGGGAGATAAATAAATGAAAATATTAGTTACTAATTATAACAAAACCTATAGCGTTGAATCTGATGAAGATGTAGATGCAGAAGGTTTAGCGGATATGTTTAAAGGCTTGATGGTGAGCATGGGATTTCATCCTAAAAATGTAGATGAATTATTTAATACAGAATATGAATGGTTTCCCGAAGACGAATTAAGAACTGAAATTGACCAAGAAGTAGTAGAACAATCTTTGCAAGACTACTCAAATAGTATTGTAAGCAAATGGCATACCGATTGCAAAAACGGAAAATAAACAATGGAATTTTTATATGCCCATCAAAATGATTAATTGGATTAAAGTTGAAGACAAAACTCCCGAAGAGGGAAAGAGATTACTTTACTTCTTTGAAGGTACAGGAGTATGGATAGGTTTTTATTATGGTAGGGATGAAGACTATCCGAGTTCAAATAACCATGTATTTGGTTGCGAAGCAGGATTCTTAACAGGAGATGTCACTCATTATTGCTATATTGATTACCCCGAAGGTGAAGATGCAGAATGGAGAGTTGATGCAGATAGAGAATTTTCTGAAGAAACCAAACTTCAAATAAATAAAATGAAAGAACCTATTGGATGAATAAATAATGGGCGGATTCGATAACGAAACATCAATAGAATTCTCAAAACAAGTCGGAGAGAATCAAAGGAGATTTATATCTAAAAGAGTTAAGCTTCATCAGCAATGGAAAAAGTTTAATCTTGATAAAAAAATGACCTTTTTAGAGTTTTGCAAATTAAAACCAAAGAAAAGAAAAAATTTAATAAATAATGAAAACATTACATAACAAATTTTGCAACTATTGCAAAACAACAAAACCCGTTTCTGAATTCTATCAAAAAAAAGGTAAGGAAGTTAAAAAAAAACTAGATACCTCTCCTATTGCAAGCCTTGCACAAACGCTCAAAGATTAGTTAGACATCAAGAATTTAAAAAAAAGTGTGTCGAATACAAGGGTGGAGAATGCGAAATATGCGGTTATTCGAAATACATAGGGGCATTAGAGTTTCACCACAAAGATCACACCCAAAAAGACCTACAGATTTCTAAAGTTAGAGGAAAAACTTTCAACGACAAAATAAAAGAAGAATTAGATAAATGCCAGCTACTATGTGCGAATTGCCACAGAGAAGCTCATGGCATTAATAACAAAACTTACGAAAGAAAATGAAAACATTACATAATACTAGAAACTGCAACTACAGAAGATTTTTGCATTTTCAATTAAAACACGGCAAAATAAGCGGTAAGTTTTATAAGTTTCTTTGCAGAAACTTCCCTTATCGAATTAATGCAAGAGAGGTGACAATCTGTGTTGGAATGGTTCTCAATGGTAAAATGACTGAAGAGAAAGCCATTAGCACTTTGCAAAGAGCAACCACCGAACTTAAACGACAAAAAGAGATGTATCAATCAAATATAGAGTGCAGAAAGAAAATTTCAAAAACAACAACTCCATATACAAAACCTCTTTACCGAAATAAATGAAACAAAAACTTATTTCAGTTAAAGAGCTATTTGAGTTCTTTTGTGTTGTTTTGTGCTTGACTTGTTTCCAAATATGGTATATAATTACAGGCAATGATTAATGTGCTAGATATAAAGGAAGGAGTCACCTTCGGAGGAATGAAAGAGTTTGATGTTTCAAATATAGTAAGAGATGTACTATGGAAAAAGAATGCAAAATCAGTAACTTTAAAAGTGAAAAAAGATCTTGACGATTGTCATGTCTATATAGAAATAAAGAAGATAAATAAATGAAAACCTATCAAGTACCATGTTGTTGGCAAGTTTATACTTGGGCAAATGTAGAGGCAGACTCTTTCGATGATGCAATAAAAAAAGCTCAAGGAGACTTGAAGTATTCAATCATTGATTCAAATAATGGCAATTATGTTCAAGGAAGTTTTGAAATGGACTACGAAGTAATCGAATACGAAAAGGAAAAAGAATGCAACAAATAAACAACGAACCATTACAGAAATATATCCTTATAGATACAACGCTAAGACCAAGTTATGCCAAGATTAGATCGGCTAAACTTACAGAGCAAGAGGCTATACTAAAAAATTTGGCTTATAGAATGAATCGGAGCAAATATAGGTATGTGAAGGCATCCGAATGGCAATGAAGTTAATTGCATCATATTTTTTATATTATTTGGGTCACACGATCAGCATCCTTCTTTATTGCGACTTTTTCTCCTTCCTTTATCCGTTGTACAACAAGGTAATGCAAATAAGCGTAAACTTAGATGAACACGAAAAAGTTTGGAGTAGACCTTCCTGAGAATTAGCTTGACAAACTCTGAAAAATATGCTATCATTGCGGTATGAAAGATAGATTTGAACTTGAAGAAGCAATTAGTGAAGTATTCACTACAAACGAAGAACTTGAGACTCTTTTGTACAGAATCGGAGACTCTCCTGTTACTCCAACAGAAGATGAGATACTAAATATGCTGATTGGAATTATAGAACTAAATAAAGTTAGATACGAAAAGTTATGGAACACTTTTGAGTCTCTTGTAGCTAACGGAACTATATCAAATAAGGGAGTAGAAATGCCTGTATACGATGATGGAACTATGAAAATGGAAGCTAAAAATAATGCCACTTAAAGGAAAAATAGAACCAATCAAATACCATACATTCAAAGATTTTTGTGACAAGTATGGAGTTGAACTATATTACAAAGAGTCGCAAATAAAAAAGCGTTTATCTTATCAATTTTGGAAACCAATCGTGCAACAATATAAGCATTTAACTTTTACAGAAAAGAGAAAAATGTTGGGCGAAATATGGAACTCTATGGACAATAGAGGTTTCTTTGGAAGTCAAACTCAATCAGCATTTGATGCAGAATCTTTGGCTTTTTGCATAAAAGAATTAGATGACTGATGTAGAAAGTAGAAGCAAAAAATATGTATCGTTTCATATGTTTGAAACATTCAATCCTGTATTTACAAATAATATAATGGTTCAAGGTTTATGGCATGAAGCAGGTGGAGACATAAGATACGAAGCGATACTTGCAGAAGACGAAAACGGAGATCAACTAAGCTACCTATTCCCTATCTTCAATCCCGATTCAAGCGAGTTTGACGACTACATTCCTCCTGTTTAATTTTTTTCTTGACAAATAACAAAAGATATGATATGATAGAAGGCATGGAAGAAATAAAGCACCAACTCAAGCTCGATATACTTAAAGTATTAGAGCAAATACAAGATTGTCAATTAAATATAAAGAGTGAATCTGCAAGAGAGTGGCTTGCAAATAAGTTACTTGAAGGAATATCAAAATAATGAATTACGAAGAAATCATAAAATCCCGATTAAAAGGGATAGATTTACTTGTTACTAATTGTATAACAGATGAAATTTCTGTTGCACAGATTAATGAAATTTTTGATAGACATAAGTTGGTAATGAAACAAGTTTCATTTTGGGAAAAACAAGACAATAAATATAGAGTAGTATATGACCTCACCGAGTTTGGTGATTGGCTTTTTAATTTTTTAGGATTAGAGGAAGAAATAATATGAATAGTGAAGACTTAATATACGCAAGTGAAATAGAAGAATTTTTTTGGGCTGAAGATGATATTTCAGTTCCCGAAGGAACTCCTGTTGGATTTGAAAAAGATAACGGAGCAAATATAGATTTAATTTTGTTTGAGGATATATATTGGAGCGACAGAAATTTGTAGATTTTTGATGTGTAATAGTATATATGCAACTATCAAGATTATTTAAGAATAATTCGTTTAAAATAATTTTTAATAAAATATATTCCTATTACTTAAAAGATAATTATACGAATCAAGAAATAGAAGGTTATGCAAATAATTTTTATTTAGCTTATAGAGAAATATGCAAAACAGAACCTACTAAAAATAATCAAAAAATTTTTGTAAAGTTATCAAAAAAATTTGATGAAAATTCTAATAAAGACGAAGATAGCCTTGATGTTTATCTTAGCTCAAATGAGGAGACTTTTGCTTGTGATTTTGTGCCTTGGAAAGAAATTCTTGGGTGCGAATTAGAAAAAGAAAACTGCACAACTCCCGAAGCATTAGCTCATATTTTTTGGGAGATAACATTTTATGGATTTAGTGCAAAGCAAGTAGAAAATAAATGCAAAGAAATACAAGCACAAATAAAAGATATAGAAGAAGGAAAAGAGGAATTAATAGAAATAAAAGACGCACAACAATTTTTAGAAGAATTAGAAGAATTAGAAGATGGATGATTATAGATTATATGAATTTAGAATAGAATATACAAGCCACAATTCTGTTGGGCACAACTACCATTACTATCTTGCACACAATGCCAAGCAAGCATTAAACTTTCAATTAGAAATGATGGATCACAAACATTGGGATATTCAATTATTAAAGTTAGAAAGAAAGTGTCCATTCTCAAATAAATGGGAAGACGAAAGTGATGTTTTGATTGAAAACCTTTCATCTCATTAGAATATAAAATATAATGGGTGAAATAAGTGAAGATATAATAGAACACATATATTACGAGAGAGGCAAGAGAGACTCCAAAGTGTTAGATATGCAGTTGTGGCAGAATGGTTACGACAAAGGTTTTTCGGATGCACAAGAAATACTTTCAAAAAAGTTTGAAAAAATTATTTTGGAATTGTCTGATAGAGAACAAGTTAGTGAAGATTTGAAAAAAAAGCCTTGACACACCTCAAGAATTGTGCCATACTTTAGGCATGATATTAAAAGATGCGAAAACACTTGCCTTTCTCCACATGGAAGAGCATGACCTATGGAATTGGAATTTTGAATTTGAGGACTGCAAGAATACTCTTGGGAGATGCCATTATCTTGAAAAAAAGATTACTCTTTCCAAATGGTACGCAGAGCTAAATGAAGAAAAAGAAGTAGAAGATACTATATTACATGAAGTCGCTCATGCACTTGCGTGGACTCACAATAAATTCACAGGACATGGAAAGGTATGGAAAGATTGGGCAAGAAAAATTGGAGCAACTCCAAAGGCTTGCAGTAAATCCAATTTAGCTGAACCAAAAAATCATTACAAGTACGAGCAGACTTGTTGTGGAGTTACATACAAAAGACATAGAATCCGTAGAAGGGCAACATACTACTGCCCTAACTGCAAAGGAAAATTATTTAAGTAAGATGAGCGGAGAAGCACATTCAGCATTTTTTAGAAGGACAAGCGAAACGAAAAAATCCAATACTCAATTATGTAAAATTTTTGAGAGAATTATCTTGGCATCACCTGTCAAGACGCACATGAAATTCTACCCCGATAGTGTTGGGCAAGTTCATCTCTACGAAAAAGGTGGAGAAGATGTACCTAAATGGATGGAAAAAGATTTGCGATTCGATGGAACTTTCGAGTTGATGATTTCAACCTACGAATCTTGGTATGAAGATGCAGACCTCTACGAAGGCGAAAGAGAGGATAGTTTTCTTTCTCTCGCCAAGAAGTTCGCAGACCTTTACTCGTTAAATTACTACAAGCGAGGAGTTTACGAGTTAGAGGATGAATTAGAAAAAAAAGGCTTGACAGAATCAAAAAAGTAGTCTAATGTTATAAACATGAACACAACAGAAGCATTTTTAGATAGCATCAACCAATCAATCGCCAACGCAGAGAAACAAGCAAACTCTGTTCCTCGCATGGGCATGAATGTCTATCTTGACAAGTCAACTCCCATCATGGTGCAATTCACAAACCCCGATTCATTCAAACACGCACAGAAGATTACTGCTCGCAAGGGTCAGTCAAGCACTCTTCGTAATGTCTTGGATGGCAACGGAAAGTTGCAGTAGAATTTTTTTTAAAAAAAGACTTGACAACCAAACATGGGTATGGTATAATTAAGTCATTGTTAAACGGAAAAGTGTAAATTAAATTGAAAAATGATAATTGATAAAAACAAAAAAACTATTGTGCAGTCGCACGATTTTGAATCAGTAAACTGCACGATTGATGCAGAGGATATGCGTTATGTTGCTTCGCTTTTGCGAAACAATTATTCCAACACGCAACTAGCAGTCATTCGTGAAATTAGTGCCAACGCATTAGATGCGAACATAGAAGCAAACTCAAAGCGTAGGATCGAGGTGACTCTACCTACGAGCATGAATAATGTTTTCGCAGTTCGTGATTTTGGCGGTGGATTGAGCCAAGAAGATGTATTCGGATTATACTCTAAGTACGGCAAGTCCACTAAAAGAGAATCGAACAATTATATTGGTGCATTTGGAATTGGCAAGTTTGCTCCTCTTTCCTATGGAGACAACTTTACTTGCGTTTCCTATCATGGTGGAAAGAAGATTGCATACAATATTTTTGTCAACGAAGATGACGATACTAAAATTGTTAAGCTCAACGAAGAGTCAAGTTCTGAACCAACAGGCTTGAGCATCGAGGTTGCAATTTCGGGCGAAGACATATCGTCTTTCAGAGCAAAGGCTAAAGAGTTTTTCGAGTTCTTTTCCAAAGAAGAGATGCCCAAGTTTATTGGAGCAGAAGATAATTTCATCAAAAATCGAGAGAAAATTCTCGAAAGCGAAAGTGACAAATGGTTTCTGTTATCTGAACAGGATCAGTACCATTACAATAGTCATTCTCATGCAGTCATGGGTAGAGTTGCGTATCCGATTGACAGAAGTTCAGTCCAAGTTGACAATTATTGTGACGATCCCAATAAGGTTTCAATCATACAAAACCTACTTAGTCAAAACAATTTTTATATTCGATTACCATTGGGTGCAGTAAAACTGCATCATAGTAGAGAGTCGTTGGAATACAACAAGTCAACCCAAAAAGTTCTTGTTGAAGCGTTGTCTGATGCTTGCGATGAGATACAAGAAATCGCAAAGAACAAATTATCAGATTCTGCTTGTCTATGGGAAGCAAAGAGAAACTATGCGAAGATTGTAAACGCAATGCCGTATCATATTCGCAACATTTTCGATAACGCATTTGAATGGAATGGAGTTAAGATTAATTCCTTTTCCTTTGACAGACCATACGGACTGATGGACGATCTCGTTCTCACACATACTTGGAGAGAGAATGATTCTTCATCAAGAAATGGATTCAAATGCAGATCGCAAAAGCAATCAAGAGTTAATTGCGAAGATAATTCTATATTTTTAATTCAAGATTTAGAGTCATCTCATGGCAACTCCCTTCGTGCGAGGACTCTCTTCAACGAAGATGAGAATTTACAGAGCGTTTACTTCATTCATCCTACCACACAAGTAGGCAAGGATCATATATGGAATGAATGGGAATTTGCCAAGGTTGGCAAAGACCATGTCAAGTTTACATCTAATGTTGAGAAGGAAAAAGTCAATCGCACAGGAGTGAAGCGTGGAAGCAGAGCATCCATTCCGCTTTTTATTATGCGAAAAAAATTCGATAGTTATCATAGAACCAATCAATCTTATTGGAAGAATGTAACTGATCCTCTTTTTGACGCAGATGACGCATCATCAATCGAGGGTTGCATTGATGACAAAGTAATTTATATTCCCATCAAGAACTACAAAGTTTGTGGCAAGAATGATGACAAAGAATATACATTGGAATGGATATTTAGTGTTGTCAATAACATTCGCCAATCAGTTGAGCGAAGTGGTTATAAAATGCCCAAAAAGTATTCCGAACTTCGTTTGTACGGAGTAAGGCAAGGTGATGTCAAGAAATTGGATTCGGATATATGGATTAACTTTGAAGATTTTTATGTTGAATTCGCCAAAGAGATGGTGAGCAAGCACAAAAACCTATCAAACAAGATTTTGTCTTGCGTGAATTTTAATGCTCAATCGTTGCGTTCAAGTGACGAATTCCGAAGCATGAGTGGTTTGCTTGAAAACAAAACTTTCAAGGCGAAAGAGCATCTTGGGGACAATCATGTTGTCTCTCGCATAAGTGACATTGCGATTCGTCTTGATGATAACAGAAACAATTCTTTTCTGAAAAAAGTAATTACCATGCTGAGATCAGAAGACAAGGATTGGGTTAGTAAGAATATGGAAACCATATTCGATAGAGAATCTTTTGAGAGAGATGTAAAAATTATTTCGGAAGATTATCCTTTACTTATGAATATCCCTGTTTATTCCTATGGAAGTATGACTGAAAACGATCTCCGAGAGAATATAATTGGATACATAAAAATGTGCGATCAACTCGCCAACAATGAAATGGCAGTAAAAAAAACTGCTTGACAAATTAATCTAAATCAAGTATACTATATAAAATGAAGAAAGTACCATATACATTAAGCGAAAGTTCTCTAACGATATTTTGGGATGGTAAACCATACACTCTTAGGAGTGACCATCCTAACTTTGTTCTTGCTCGTCAAGCTATTTTTGACGCAAGGTACGAAGACCTCGGTGATTTAATCGACATCAAGAAGTCGGTTGAAAACTTTGTCGAAGGAGATATTGAAGTCAAAGACGAATTGGTCTATTACAAGGGTCATAGATTGCATGGAGTCGTTGTAGACAAGCTATTGGAGATGCTACGAATGGGTATGAAAGATTCTGCACCATTGGTAAATTTTATTCAAAGGCTACAATCGAATCCATCTGCAAATTCAGTAAATGAATTGTATAGCTTTTTAAGCTACAAGTCTTTACCTACGACTCCCGAAGGAAAAGTTCTTGGCTACAAGGGTGTTCAGTCGGACTATTGGTCAAACACAGGCAACGCAGATACTATCGTTGTGCAAGGTGAGACTAATGCTCGTCACCAAATTTTTAACGGAGTTGGAGAAACGATTGAAATTGCTCGTAGATGCGTAGATGACAATAGAGATAATCATTGTTCTTATGGTTTGCATATTGGGTCTTATGATTATGCCGATAGTTGGGCAGGTAGTGATGGCAAACTACTTATTGTTGAATTCGATCCCGAAGATGCAGTCTCTGTTCCTACGGATTGTGACTTTCAAAAACTGAGGGTCTGCAAGTACAAGGTAGTGGCAGATATTACCGATACTCGCAAAGAGATTGATAAGCCTGTCTACGAGGCTAATAAACCTATCTATGGATCGGACTCAGACGAAGACGATCATTATGATGATTACAATGATTCGGATGACCAAGATTGGGATGACGAGCAAAACGAGAACATCTTAGCTATAAGAAATTATGTAGAGAATAAGCATGAGGTTGGAGAATCTCCAACGCTAAAGCAGATTCAAAGCAGAATGAAAGGCTCAGAATTGACTTGCGGAGAAATCCTTGACATTGTTTCTGACTTAGGGTATTATGTAGCAGAAGATTACGGAACTCCAAGATCAATGTGGAGAGTAGAACAAGAATTTTAATCGAAAGAAAAATTTATTATGAATAACACAAACACAAATGTGCTTTTGCTCGATCATATTAGTCAAGCAAATGAAGCTCAAGTAGACTCTGTTTGGGCAATCCTAAAGTATAAAGAAATTGGAATCTATCGCAAGATTGCTTGTATATGTGAAGTTCTAAACCTTGATTTTCAAGAGGTGTTGGATCAATTACCTCAAGACGAAGAGGGCAGAATTTTAGACTACAAGACTCGTCACATGATTCACGATTCACTAATTGGAGTTTCTTGAGTGAAGTTTACCAAGTCACAGGCATTAAGCCTTTACTTGGAACTTAAAGACACAAAAAAATTCCTAAAGCAAATCATCGAAAGAGGGTTCAAGAAAATTGGTTGCGGTTCTTACAAATCAGTTTACTCGAAAAAAAAGTTAGGTTATGTAATCAAAATAGCCGACTCCCTCAACGATGAATTTGCAGAAGTTCCAAATAAGCTAAAAGATTTTTATGTTGAACCATATTTTACAGACAATCAAATCGTGATTCAACAAAAAGCAAATACGAAAAACCAAGAACTTAATTACAATAAAATTTTAGAAAAATTAGGATACCATGCTTGTCAGCACTTGGATGTAATTCCACAAAATTGCGGATCAATTAAAGACAAACCTGTTGTATTCGATTTTGCACAAATTTAACTAAATCTAAAAAAAAGGGTTGACATTCCCGAAAAACCTGTCATACTATATATTATGAACATTGCAGAAAACACATTGAAAATCACTAAATCAGTAAATCCACTTGAAAGCCTACAAAAAAATGCGTTGGCTTTACAGAAGGCAAGTACGAGCAAGAAGCTCGACAAATTCTTCGATAACCTTACGCTGAAATTAGTTAAGACCGAAACGGATTATTGGGACAACTTAAAGATTGAATCTCATGCAGAGTGTTTCAAGCGTTGGGTATTCGCAATCATGTCCGTTCATACCACATGGGAATCGAATGTGCGAGGTTACGAGTTTGCTACCAAGGATATGTCTTGGACTCTCGACAAAGATGTTCTTGCCAAGATGGTTACTGATGCAAGAGTTGGTATCAATCACAGGCGAAACAAGGGTCTATGGCAACTCGTAGAGAAGTTTCGGGATAATCCCGATCAGTTCTACAAGCAAGACAACGAGACTTGGCAAGAATGTCGAAATCGTTTAATTGGATCAATTTATGGATTAGGTAATGCGAAAACAACTTATGCGATTGCATTGTCGTTTCCAACCGAAGCACAACTATGTTGTTTGGATGTTCATTTGCTTCGATTCATGGGACATGATTTGTCTAATGGTCACGCAAGTAACCTCAAGGTCTATCAAGAGATGGAAAATGAGTGGCTTGCTCGTTGCGATAAGTATGGAGTTGCTCCAAATGTTGCAAGAGAAATTTATTGGAATAAGGTTCAAGGCAGAAGAAATTCTCGCTATTGGAGCTACTGCTTAGAAGGGTAATTTATGCAAGTTACAAAATACGAGATAAAAGCATTAGAAAATGTTTTAGGTTGCATGAGACATTATGTTCTTATTGGTCATGTAAGAGACGAATATACAAAAGCAGAATGGGATGCGATCAAGAGAGCAATTCGCAGAGTGGAAGTATTACATGAAAAAATGAAAGATAGTTTTTTAAATGAATAAGATGGAAACTCAATACAATATTACCATTGGATTGGCAGAGTCAGATTTTGCCGACATAAATGAAGGTGGAATCAAATTACATTTTCTTCCAAATGAAGAAACAGACTACAAGGAAAAGATTACCATTTCGATCAAGAGCGTAGAAGAAGATTCTCCTATGAGCGAGTGCATGAATTTAAGTGTTGACAAAGTCGAACCTCTTTGGTAGAATAAAAACATGATAGACGAAAAGTTTATAAACGAATCCGAAAATTTATCGGATGATTGCTTTGAAGAAAAATTAGTAAACGAAATTATGCAAGACATACAAACAGAACAAGAATATATCTTAGATCAAGTATCGGAAATCAACCCCGATGCAATAGTGCTTGAGCCTCGCTCAACCTTTAATCGTGCAATCATTGGGACTGATCCCGATGGAAGAGTTGTGTACTCATCGAATAAAATTATTCGTGCATTTATGGACGAAGATGGCATGACCGAAGAGGAAGCTATTGAATATTTTGAATACAATACGCTTGGGGCAATTCAACCAATGGATAATCCCAACAAACCTTTGTTCGTTTATGACGAATTTATCTTCTAATGGATTTTAAGATTTTGAATAAAGTACAAGAAAACAAAGAAAGATTTATCGAAATCCGAAAAGAGATTAAGGATTTAGAGATGGAATTGGAATGGATGTATAGTCGTGAACCCGATGAAATCAAGTACATTATGCACCTCGAAAAGCGTATAGACGCTCTCTATGACGAAGCAGAAGAAATTGGAGAAGTTTATGAAAATTACTAATAAATGGGAAGAAACTTTTGAAGTAAATGTCGGTGATTATGTTGGATTTAAATGCGACATTGAACAAATTGGAAGAGTAAAAGAGATTCAAAGAAGAGGAGCATTGATAGTTGAAAACAAAAATGGATTCGATGGAGACTATATCGGTGGAGATACCGAAGCATTAGTCGGATTCGATGAAGTTTGGAAAGAAGATTAATTATGAGACTAACTAAATACCAAAAAGCGAGACTTAGAGAATTTGAATGGGATGTCTATACAACCGATGATGGCGAGCAGAATTGTGCTTGGATCAGTATTACTCCCGATGATGGAGCGATCTTTGGACAGGTTGTTGAAGAATTAGGCTTGACAGGAGAAGGTAAAGATGTTAAACTATTAATCGTTGCAACTGCTGAAGATAACGAAGACGAAGTTGAAGTAGAATGAATTTAAGAAGGGCGATTGATATTGTATTGAATGAAGCAGAAGTTTCTGCATTGGGCAATAGAGACGATACTCAACTTGATGTATTGAAGTCAATCGAATTATTGAATGATTTTTTTTCTTGGGTTGCAGATGATGTAAAGATATGGGACGAGATGACCAAAGATGGATACGAGATTCACGACTTCTTGGATGACCATAAAAAGATGAAAGATTTTGAAAAATTAAGCAAAGAACAATTTTTAAAAGAGCATCCTTTCATAAAGGAAACGGAATACAATTTAACACGAAGCGAACAGAAAAAACAACAAGGAATATAAATGAATAATTATTTTGATAAAGCTAAAGTAAATTGGAACACTTGGACTCCGCAAGATATTATCTTCAAAAGTAATAGTCTTGTAAAGAAGTTAGTTCCACAAGAAAATGTATTAAGCTACAAAAGCAAGAGTGATCGTGATGTACAAATGTGCAAGCTCACAAATGGGAAGGCATATCGCAACAACTATCATAGTGCAACCTACTATGGTCGTGAAAACTATCGTGCAGTTCATGTGTGGCTCAAGGATATGAAGTCAGAATATCCGATAGCCAATTTAGATTTTATTGATTACAGACCAAGAAAAGATAGTGTTGGCAACAATATTTCTTGCATAGACGCATTGATCTATATTCAATCCTTTCATCAACCTTGGACATGGCAGAGAGATCAAAACGGAAACTATGTTAGGGTCAGCAACGGAAATTCTGCTCCACTTGACGAAGGTTATCGCTTTTGTTATGGTGGACAAGGAGACTCAAATCCAATGAGTCATATTCAATTCCAAGAAATTTTAGATATAACTGAGTCGGTTCGCAGATTCTTGATTGATGTTGTTGTTCCGTTCAGAAATGGAGAGGACATAGGAATGGTTGCGTAATGAAATTTAATTTGATAAAAAAAATTCTAAGGCTTTTTCGTAGGCAACCGAAATTGAGATTAACTCAATCGCAGATTGATGATCTCATAGATAGAAACAAAAAAATTTTAGAACAATTAGGAGACGAAGCAGACTATGATGGGATGGGTGATTGGGGAAGATTTCCACCAATAAAAAAGCATGACTCTAAAAAATAAAATTAAAAAAGAAATTACTCGATTGAGTGTCGATCATAGCGAAGAGACTATTAAGTTAATAAATAATGTTCTACTTCCAATGTTGCAATACATTGAAGATCACGAACGAATAATGAAAGAATTAATCAGAATAAGCGGAAAGCACGGAGTATAATATGAAAATTAAGCTAGGATTAAGAGGTAGTTCAGATGCTATCAATCATATTTTAATTAAAATAGATGATCTTATTTTAATGAATAAAGATAATTTATTCCTAGCAGGAGAAGAAGGCAGAGATAAAACAGGAAAAAATTTAGTTCAATTATTAAATACTTTAGCAAAAGATCACGAAATATCTGTTAGTGAAAATGTTGCCAAAGAAATTGAAAGACTATTTGATTTAAAAGGAGAGATAACTAAATATGCAGAGAATTGAAAAAGTTAATAAAGAAAAAACTTTAAAGAAAATTATAGAGAATTGCAATCAACTTTTAATTGATAAGAATTTTTTATCAAGTAATGATTGGGAGATTGATACTCTTTTAGTCCAATCTGAAAGTTTTCTTAAAAAACAATTAAAGAAAGAGGTAGAAGAAAATGAGTGAAATAATGGACGATTACGATGCAGGATATGCAAAAGGATATAGGGATGGAGAGGAAACAGGATGGGAGAATGGGCATGAATGTGGAACAGAGCATGGTTTCGAGAACGGAAAAGGTTATGCACAGGAAAAGGTTCTTAAACTTATAGATGAAGTAATACATGAATATAGAACTCTTGCAAAGGCAGAGAAGATGGATTCGGAGTCGGGCAGAATACCTCATGCTCAATTAAATGCAGTAGTTTTTATGAGGAATTGGGTTTGTAGTGGTGGACACACAGACGAGGACGGCAACAGGGTTTGCCTTGTTTGGTAAAAAAGGCTTGACACAATCTATTTTTTAGTTTACTATTGTAACCATGAACAAAATTTTTGAAAGAATAATAGAGATCGAAGATCAACTCAACTCTCTTATAGAAGACTTGCATACAGAAGTAGAGTATTGCCCTAATAATAGAGACGAGATGGAGCATGAACTTATTGTCGCATCGAGAGCAGTTAGTAGGATTTATAGCTTAAATGTGGACAATTTTGAAGGTTATAGAACGCAACAAGACAGAGATCAAGAGGAAGGGTTCTCGCCTTAATTGAATAAAAATTTATGTTAGGATACTCCACAATAGAAGGTTGTATTAGACAATCGACAGATAATCCAATAAAAAAATCTATGGAAATAAAAAAAGAAAAAGGTACAATGGAGACATTTTACGACTGCACAGAAGACATTGCCAAGGTTCTTGAGAAATACTACCCCGAAATTTATGTAGAGGATATGGACAGAATTAATATCTTAGTGCAAGAAGAACTTGCAGAGGCAAATAGAAGGCAAGCAAAAGAAAATCTTGCTGAAGCAGTAAATGGTGGATCAAGGTAATTAAGGCTTGACATATTGAAGAAATTTCAGTATAATATATCCCATCAAGTAGGAGAAGAAATCGAAGTAATAGGGTTTCATTCAAAAGGGAACATGATTAGCTACTTAAACAAAAACAAAAATTATTTAAATAAACTTAATCATGTTGTCTTGAATTTCAAACAAATCAAACTTTCATTAAAACAATCAAGTTGGAGAAATTAAATGCAAGAAATAATAGATAAAATATACGAAAGAATGGAGTATTGTGCTTACGCACACACAAACGATCAAGCAGAAGAACAAAGATTTATTCTTGAGCTAAGTTGCTTGAACGAAATTTTAGATAAAATAGAAACATTCCCTTGGGACAACGAAGAAGTTAATTAAACAAAAAATTGAAATGAGTAAAAGAGCAACACAAAAAGGAAATACTCCGAAGGAGCAAAGCGTAAAGTTACATCAAGTGTCCAAGAAGGCATCTCACACAGGAGCAAAACCTCTTGTACCTCACATTAGTGATCCTAATGTTATGGTAACACAAAAGGTTCGTAATGCACAAGACCGAAGAAGACAATATTAATAATTTATTTTTGCAACTAACAGAGCGTTGGCAAGATGGTCAATACGCTCAAGTTGCAGACTACATTAGACATCATCGAGACTTTTCAAATCGAGCTAATTTAATAGATTTTTGCGTATACTTGTCTAACTATCTTGGAATGAGAGAGTTGCGAGTTTTACAAAAGTTAATTTAAATGCTTGACAAGCGAACAAAAATTTAGTAATATATACTTATGACGAAAAAATTGCAAACACTCTACAAAGTAGATACCAAAGGTAAATTGCGTGAATGGACTATGCACATTGATGGCAATTCATTTTATGCAGTCAAGGGTCTTGTCGAAGGCAAGAAGACTCAAGACAAACCGACTCAAACCATTGCCAAGAATGTTGGTCGTTCAAACGAAACGACTCCCGAAGAGCAAGCAGTTTTGCAAGCTCAAGCAAAGTTTCAGAAGAAACTCGATTCGGGCTATGCCCTCAACGAGATAGATGCACAAGAAAAAAAGTTCTATGAACCGATGCTTGCACACAACTACAAGGATCGCAAAAGTGAACTCAAGTATCCTATCTATTCTCAACCAAAGCTCGATGGTATTCGTTGCGTTGTTCGCATGGAAGGCGATACGCTCGTAGGACGCACTCGCAATGGCAAGGAGATAGAATGTATTCCTCATATTCTGAAAAGCCTAAATAGCTTCTTTCTCGCTTATCCAAATGCTATTCTCGATGGAGAGTTGTACAATCACGATTTGAGAGAGAACTTCAACAAGATTACTTCTCTTGTTCGCAAGCAAAAACCTGTCAAGTCAGACAAGATGACTGACAACGCTTTCGCCAAGAAAGTTACTGAATACCAAGAAAGACTCGCAGAAGCAGAAGAGACTATCGAATATCATGTATACGATGTTCCTTATCTCGATGATTCATGTACAGAGAAAACTACATTCGATATGCGTTTTACTCAACTAAAAAATGCGTTGAATAAAAATGCTAATATAATTCAGCATAATGTATTGCTTGTAGAAACATCTGAAGTTCATACCGAAGATGATCTCGACAATCTGTATGGTCAATATCTTGACTTGGGTTACGAAGGTCAAATGGTTCGCAAGGACGAAGGTTACGAGAATAAGCGTAGCACGACTCTTCTCAAGCGTAAGGAATTCATGGATGCAGAGTATCGAGTGATCGACATTGATGTAGGTAATGGTAATCGTAGTGGTACTGCAAAGCACCTTGTATGCTTTTGCGACAAGACCAAGAAGACTTTCAATTCCAATATCAAAGGTTCATTCGACTACCTCAAAGAAGTCTATGACAATCGCAAACATTATATTGGTCAATTAGCAACCATCAAATTCTTTCAGCTTACTCCCGATGGAATCCCAAGGTTTCCGTATGCAATCGGATTTCGGGATTATGAGTAATGCTTTATTCTTATATTAATTGGGAAAACGGAAAAACCCTCAAGAGTAATATCAAGCTCGACAAGGAAACGGCACATAGTCTTAATCAACTTTTGTGCCTTAACCTTCAACCTTGTAGATATGTAGTTCAATCAAATATTATAGATAATAGTATAGAAAAACATATAGAGTCTACTAATATCAAGGAATTAATAACAAAGAATAACATATACAATACAAAAAACACTAACTATATATTATAGAAGTTAATATTATGCAAATAATTATAAATTTATACAGGAATCTGCGTGGTAGAGATTGGGTTGATATGGGTTAAAGTGGGTTGCCCGATTTAAATATATAAAATATATTATACAATATAGTGCTAACAACAAATAAAAATTATGCAAATTAATATAGGAAATTACAGAATAAGAAGATATGATTCTTTAAACTTGTGTGTTGAAGAAAAGAAAGTAAAACAAAAAGCAAAAAATCCGTATGGCAGATACGGCAAAAAGAGTGGCACGACAATCGTACAAAATAATTCATCAAATAATATAGAATATAAATATCATTTAGTTGGATATTATTCTACATTAGATCATTGCTTCAAAAAGTTGGTAGAACATTGCTTGACAAATAATGATGAAATAAATACTATACAAAATTTACAAGATCAAATAAAACAATTACATGAAGAAATTACTAAAATTAGCTCGGCAAATAATCGCTCAATTGAACAAAATATTTTATCAAATAAAGATATATTTCAACAAAGAGCAGATGAAATCGCAGACCAAGCCTTGTATTAAGAGAAATTCTCACGGATTTCCAACTTATTACAAAGATTAATAGATTAAATTGTTTATTATCAACTATTTACATTTTTTTCTTGACATTCTCAATGTAGTATAGTAGAATATATGTATAAATGAGCGAGAAAGATAGTAATACAGAACAAGAATTTCCCGAAGTACCTCCTTTTCCTTATGGGGATGAGCTTGAAATGCTCAAAAAGATGAGTGAAGATGCTCCCGATGAGGTAAAAAAGGTTTTGGAATTAAAAATAAAACTATTAGAAGAAAAAGAACAAGAAGATAACACTTAATTGCACAAAAATATGGATGAAATACAAAGAATAAGTGGCGAAATATGCGATATATTTCAAAACAAGATTGATTCGCTTACAGATGAGCAAGCTGAATACTTAAATCTATGCAATAAAAGCATGGAATACTATGTTGAAGTAAAAGATAAAGATAAAGCATTGTGGAATGCACGGCATACGCTTGAATATCTGCTTAATATAACAAAAGATTTTTAATGATTGACGATTTAGACGAAGATGTAATCAAGGTTCTCGAATTGAGTCAAGAAATATTAGAATTAATTGAACAAAATATTGTTAATTTTAGTGCAGTAGAAGCAGAGACTATTACTACTACCAATGAGTCAATACAATTCTTCTTAGAGCAAGAGAATGTAGAGCGAGCATTAAATGAATCAATTAATTTAAAGAAATATTTGGTAAAAATAACAAACGAAATATAATATGGAAGATAATATAAAAAAAATTGCTGAAGAATTAGAAAAAATGAATCAAAACCTAACTTTAATTGCACAAATATTAAGAGCTAAATAACAATCATGCATGTAAGAAGAGAAATTGACGAAATATTAGATCAAATAAACGAAATAATAACCACATCGGAGATGCAAGGTGGAGTTGATAATCAAGACAAGACTGAATTGCAACAATTATTTGATGAAATAAACAAAAAGACTTTGAATGGAGAGCGAGCGAAAGGAATGTGGACTGAGTCGCCCGAATTTAATTACATAAAATAATTTATACAATGAATATGAACAAATATCTTATCGGTAAGAAGAAGTTGGGCAAAGGAATGCGTGGAGCAAAAGGTGGAGTTGCCACTCCAACAGGAGCTTTCGGAGGAAAAAGCAAGTTCAACAAAAAAAGGCTTGACAATTCCAAGTAATCTGTCATAATAGAAGATATTAACCACTAATTGCGAAAGAAAGGAAATTATGAGTATTGCAAAAAATGCGAGAGCATCACAAGTTATGAACGACATCCAAAATGGTAAGTATACCCCTGCGAACAAGCAAGGCAAGTTTGCCAATTATGGATCAGTCCCCGAAGATAGTATCTATTACCACACGATGTTGGCAGAAAAAGCCGACAAAGAAAGAAAACAAAAGTATGCCGAGATGAAGGCACGACTTAGACTAAAAGGAATTTCAGTTTAATTATGCACGAAAAAGTAGAACAACCTGTCGGCTCATATACCGAGTTTGAAAAGCTCGCATGGGTAAGCACCAAAGCTATTCCTGAGATTGGAACTAAGCTGAATGTAAAAATTAATGGAATTGGCGAATCAATCGTCAAGAAGTATTTCGTAGAGTATGGCTTTATTGGGATGCTTGTTACCCCTCAGAATCCACCTGCTTGGTACATCAAGCAAAACGGAGAAGGTGCTGACTGCCATGTCTATCCTGCCGAATGTGAGGAGTTGCGAGGATGATTGATACAGAACATCATTATCTTGTTATGCAGATAAGAGACTTACTGCAAAGAAAATTGGATCTTACTATCAACGATCATGGATGTTGGAGAATACAGGCTTTAATACATGATGAGTTAGAAGAGAAAAAAGAAATTGAAAAAAAGCAAAATAATGCTTGACAAATATCATCTTATATAGTATAATATATACATAAATTTGAGAAAAAAACTCAATCCAAAAAAATATTTGATCTTTAACATTTTAACTTTGAGAGTGCAGTACTAAGCCTTATCGGCACATAGTGTCACATCCTTGGTAAGACAGGGTAGCATTTATCGAATCGGCTATTCGACTCTCAATTCACTTTGGAAGGGCTTATAATCCTTCCTGTGGGTGACTGAACGAGCCTGTGATGAGCGGGCTAAGGTACGCAGATTCCCTGTGGTAGGGTAGTAGAGTCCAATCGGATGAGCTAATGACGAATACCAAGTCTAATTTGTGGTGCGAAGTAGGTAACACATGAACTGATGTTCATCCCGAAAAGTTGAGGGTATACAGTAATCCCTTCCCACATCTATTTTTCTTAATCATAACTTGCCCATCCAAGGGAAATCCCTTGGGTGGGTTTTTTATTGACAAACACCAACAAATTTGAGATAATACTTATATGAAATTGCTAAAAGACATCATGAATAATTGGGGCTTTATCGACAGCAAGCAGATAAAAGAACTTGCGTGCTATTTCCCCGATATGGAACTAATCATAAAGTGGGGTATGTCCCCAAGAGAAAAGGTACGAGCATCGCAAGTAGCCTTTCACATCAAGCAGAAGGAAGACCTTCACGGAGACTATTGCAGGGAAGTTTTTATTGAATCAGCTCAGTTTCGTAAGCTAAAAGAAGTATTCGGACTCAATACAAACAATAAATAATTATCGAAATTACAATCATATTAGTAATAAGTTTTATTGCAGGGATATTCAAAGCTATACAAGATAATAATGATGACTTTTGGAACTAAAATATATAGAAGACAAATATCAATGATCTAAATATATAAAATAAAAAATTAAATTAGCCCGATAAATTGATACTTAACTTAATTAAAAGTTTTGTGCAGCTCGGGCCCCCCTTAGTCGAATAGTGTAAGAAATTAGATGAATTATAGCCTTGACTTTATGGGTCGTTCTGTCATAATTAAGGTATGATTAAGAAAGACTCCCGATACAAGATAGACTTCGACAAGAAAGTCTATGTCTACAAAAATCTCCACAGAGGTTGTTGGAGCGTTAAGCAAGGTGGGTTGGTCAAGGCACACGCCATTGAGCTAAACCTTTATGATTGCACAATCAAAGTTAGTCGAGCAGGTCAAGAAAGAGTACGCAAGGAAAAGCGTAAGAATGTCCACGCAGGGATAAACGGTTATCTTGAACCATACCACCTTGGATTGTCGCACGAAGTAGAATTGACTGACGAAGTAAAAACATTCCAACGAGCTTGGGAAGGATTACCAAATTCGCAGATGAGAGAGATTACTTATAACCCTTACAAGTACGACTCATTCGTTCATGTGGACGATGGAACTCCTCGTTGGTTTGGATCTTTTGCAAGATTACTTGACGATCAAGTTTTTATTGCTTGACACAACCTCACAATTAATTTAGTATTATAATCATGGAAACAATAGATATAACTCCAACTTGGGAAACTGCCGTAAAGATTTACATCGCAGTTCTCGAAAACGAAAACGCCTCAGCCGAGAGTAAGTATAATGCGAGAGCAGAGTTAACTTTCTTGGCAAAGACTGTCGATAGACTTCAAGCAGTTAAGAAAGCTGAAGCTAGGCAAAAAAGTCTTGACAGAAGCAACTAATTACTTTAGTATATATACTATGATTAAGGCAGAACTAACTCTAAAAGAACTTGAGGCAATCTTTGATGTCCTCAATGTTTACGAACCACAAGACATAAGCCATGTATATCCCGAAATGGGAACTGACGAATTCATGAAGAATGTAAATTCTGCATGGAAAAAAGTTTTAGATATACTCAAACATAACAAGGAATAAAAATGGGATTAGACCAATACGCATACGCACAAGACAAGAACGGAGAAGACGAGCATATCTCTGAATGGAGAAAGCACAATCGTCTTCAAGGATGGATGGAAGACCTTTGGAATGAAAAAGGTAGACCAAACGCAGAAACCGAGAATAACCCAATGGGTGACTTCAACTGCGTTCCTTTGGAGCTTGACTTGGATGACATCAACAGGCTTGAAGCAGACCTTGATGATTTCAATTTGCCCGAAACAAATGGGTTCTTTTTCGGAAGCGACTCTTATATGTGGGAGAGTGAAGATGGAAGCAAGTCTTCAGCAAATTACTACTACAAGGAAACTGACTATCAGTTTGTTAGCGATGCTCGCCACGCTCTCAAGCAAGGTAAGAAAGTTTTTTACTCTTGTTGGTATTAATGCTTGACATTCAAGCACAACCTGTCATACTTAATTATATGAAAGAACTAATGGAAGAAATCAAAGCCCTTCAATCACGATTGCAAAATTGTGGTGGAGGAAAAATTACAATCACAAGCGAAAAGTTTGACATTGCCCTAGGTAAGGAGCATGAGCAAGATGAAGATGGTGCTGATGTCGAAATGTTCAAAGCTATATACAACGCCTAATGAAAACTCAAGAAGAAATCGAACAACAAGTAGAGTATTGGAATTGGAACATGAACATCTTTGAGATTTACGATGAACTTCGTAACGAAAGTGATTATGACAATGCAAGGACTCTGTCTTATGCATACCAATTCTTTAACCAAGATCGTATGATCGCTGAGCTTGCAGATCACCTCTGCGTGGATATCTCAGAAGCAAAAGAAGGAGCAAGGCTAATCGCCAAAGTCAAATGAACGATTATATTAATGCAGTTTGCGAAGGAGTTCCTTTGGAACCACCAAGGTATGACGAAGACGCAAAGACTTGGAGTCTTTGGTTTGAAGAGTCGGCTACTCCTTGGCATCCTTATTTTGATCGAGACCTAATCGAAGTACACTTCGAGTCTCAAGTGGAAGCAGAGAGTGCTTATAACCATTATTCACAACCTATAGAAAGTTAAGTTATGTCTAAAATAGAGAGTTTAACAAAACGTATTAGAGCTTTAGGTTTTGAGCTCGGAAGAGCACAAGACCGTGGCGTGCGCTGCAAAGACTTCTTTGGAAAAAAGCTTGCTCACAACCTCTTGCTAAAAGAGTTGAACGAGCTGCAGAAAAAAGTCTAAAAGTTGCACAATCCCCGAGAGGGGGCCCCCGGCTGACCTATTCTCTTGTATTGTTGCATAATTCACCAAAGTGAAAAAAAGTGTTGACTTTATGTTATTTTCTGTCATACTATAGGTATGATTAACGATGAAGAAGGAAGAGCGTTCTCTCTCGAAGAGGACATGGAAAGAAACCCCGATATGTACAAAGAGTATATCGAAGAAGATGAGTTGGTTGAACCCGAAAGAGTTGACCTACTCAACCAAAGATATATCATTGTTGACAATAGAAATTGTTGGAAAGGTCACGAAGGTCAAGAGATAATCGGTAGCTTTCTTTCTATTGATGACGCAAGTGCTTGGGCGGAAATTAATCTTGATCACAACGCCTACAATGTCTATCGAGTACAAGTAGTTTTATAAAAAAAATGCTTGACAGAAACCAAAAAATTTAGTATAATTATAACCATCAAAGACAAACTATAAACTCAAAAAAAATTATGACAAAGAAAATCGATCTCTCAGTATGCGGAACAAAACAAGTTGACTTCAGCGAAGTCAAGTCAGTAGAAACTCCCGAAGCAACCGAGTCTTGGCGACCAATCGGTCACTCGTTTCTCGTTGACCGAGTACAAAATCAAATCCAAGATAACGGATGGGAAATTGTAGATACCTACCATTCGCTTCATCGCTTTGGTCAACGCTACTTCGGCTTGTTCCACATCAAGGGAACTGAAGCTGACAATGATGATCGAGGCACGATCCTTGGTCTTCGCAACTCTCACGACAAATGCTTTCCCGCAGGTTTGTGCATGGGCAACGCACCTTTCGTTTGTTCCAACCTTATCTTTACCAACGAAGTGACTCTCGCTCGTAGGCATACCAAGAACATTCTTAACGATCTCTCGCAAGTTATCGCAAGGACTCTTGGCAAGATGACCGAGACTTGGGCGAGTGACGAGCAACGCATCGAAGCGTACAAGGAATATGAGCTTGGCAATGAGCAAGCCCATGACCTCGTAATTCGTGCCTACCAAAATGGTGCGATCAGCAAGGCTAAGATTGCGGATGTTGTCGAGCAATGGCATAAGCCCGAACATGATGACTTTTCGGACAGAACCATGCACTCGTTGTACAATGGGTTCACTCATGTACTCAAAGGTGGTGTTCATGCTCTACCTAATCGCTCTGTCGCTCTTCATGGAGTTCTCGATTCCGAAGTGGGATTGACTTCAGCGGTTGCCTAATTTAACCTAAACTAAAACTAAATCGATAAAGAAAAACATCTAATTATGAAAAAGCAAAAGTACCTTCAAAATGTAGTAGATAGCCTCAAGGGACGATTCGTTTCCCTTCTCGTTAAAAAGGGAGAGCAACGCAAGGTGTTCTCAGCTAAAGTCAATAGCGTGACTTCCCGTCATGTTATGTTCACCGATACCAACGGAGGTAATCGTCGAGTAAATCGTCGCCATGTGCTTCGTGCTACTTGTGCTGACAAGACTTTCAAAAGGTCGGTGAGTTAAGTTGGTCGGCTCGAAATAAAGAGCCATTTGCTCCAAATACGGAGCCAAATACTAAGCCTCTCTTCGGAGAGGCTTTTTTTGCGAAAGACAATTGACTTATTCCACAGGCTTATTGACCGATCCGCTCGGGGCCCCCCCCTCTAGAGTATAGTGCAATTATTTAGTTGAATTATAGCCTTGACTTTTTGGCATTATGAGGTTATAGTGTTAGTATGATTAAAGAAAACAAGGCTTTCGTATTCGACTTTGACGATACCCTTGCGTTTACTGATGCAAAGGTTCATGTCTTGAGTCCTACAAGATTGGTACGCAAAGGATTGACTCCTCAAGAATTTAATTCTCACACGCTAAGACAAGGAGAATCTTATGACTTCTCAGATTTCAACAGAGAGAGCTTGATTCTTGATGGCGAGCCAACCAAGCTCATGGACTTGGCGAAAGATGTCTCAGACGAAGGACATTCTGTTTTTATTCTTACTGCAAGAAATGTTTGCGTTGCTAATGTTATCAAGAACTTTCTTTATTCAAAAGGCGTAAAGGTTCAAGAGGTTCATTGCGTTGGAGGAGATTCTAATGTTGCAAAAGCAAAGCGTAAAGTATTACTTTCGATAATTGAAAACTTCGATAAGATTTGGTTCTTCGATGATGATTCAAGAAACATTGAGCTTGCAAGTGATCTCCCATTGAAAGCAAAAAAAGTTTAAATTAACCCTTGACTTTAACCCACAATCTGTCATAATGATATACATGATAAAGAAAAACGACCAACCACTGAAAGGTTTCGATGACTTGACCTTCAACAAGCACGCCCATTGCGAAGGCATACAAGCAAGACTCGCATTTGGATCACGCAATCAATTTGAGATTTCCGTTGTATCCAATGTTTTCGATGGTCATGGCTTATATGGAAATGTTGATATGTGCCGTGATACTGAGCAATTCGATTACCTTAATGGCACTTACGAAGTTGCAATGTGGTATGACGGAAGAAATTCAATGCTTCCTTTGTCTGCTTACGATGATGTCCTTGCACATCAAACTCCTACTCAAATCACTAAGCTAATGCATCAAGCACATCTTAACGACTTTGCTTGGGTTTGCCTTCTTCATAATCTTAGAGATGAGAGAGACAAAGAATTAGCTTGACAACTAACAAAAAATTTCATAGAATTAAAGCATGATTACGAAAAAGTATGAAATCATTGAAGACGGAATCACCTATCTGTCTTTTGACAAGAACGCAGAAGGCTTGGATTCAGCCTACCAAGAGGTCGAGCAGATCATGAATGAGAGATCGGAAGAACTCTCTTCTATCGAGATCGTTTGCACTCATTACAATGCCCTTGGTGGGATTGAGTATTGCGAACTCGTTGACGAGTGGACTGCCGAGCAAGGAACTCTTACTGCAATTGACGCATGAGCTACGCACAAGAGCAACTCGAATACCTTGAGTGGAAGGCTCAACACGAGAAAGAAAAATCTCTTTCCCCTACTGATGTCCGTGAAGGTGTCTATATGCTTGTAGATGACGCAAGTCCTACAGAACTTCCAATGTTTTTCCCTTCTTTAAAAAGTGCTACGCTATACGCAGAAGGAAATTATCCTTGGTCAAAGCATAGCGAATGGTCTGTTTATAGAGTCGGTCATAAAGTTCTGTAAACCACTGATTCCCAAGGGGTTGTAGCCTCAAGGGGCCCCCCCGCAGCCGGATTGGTCAACTATTTAGTTGAATTTTAGCCTTGACTTTATGGGCGATTCTGTCATACTTAATTACATGAAAGAAACAGTAAAAGTATTGATGTCCCGCGATGGTTTGAGTCAAGCCGAGGCGGTCAAGCAAGTTGTTCAATTCTTCAAAGACATGAAAGCTGATTGGGAAGCTGGCGGTGACCTTTCTGAGTGGGAGCATATCTTTATGAGTGAGTTCGGGCTTGAACCCGATTTCTTCGAGGATTTCATTTTTAGGCTCGTTTGAGCTTGACAAGCAAACATTATTCTGTCATTATAAACCTATGATTAAGACAACTCTACTCACATCAGGTAATCAAAAAATTCTCAAAGGAGAAAAGCTAGGTTACATCACAAAAGGAATTCATCTTGCACCTGCTAATCTTTCGGGCTTTGAAGTTTGCCGTTGGCGTTCCAAAGGTTGCACAATGGCTTGCCTCAACACGGCAGGTCGTGGGCAAATGAACACCATTCAAGAATCACGCATTGCCAAGACAAAACTTTTCTTTGAGCAAAAGATGGATTTCTTTGTTAAACTATCGAAAGAAATTTCTTCTTCGATCAAGTCAGCTTTAAAGAAAGAGATGCAAGCAGTCTTTCGTTTGAATCTCACAAGTGACATCATGTGGGAAAAAGAGAAAGACGCAGAAGGATTGACTATCTTTGAGCGTTTCAAGGATACTCAATTTTACGATTACACAAAGTCGTTTCAACGCATGGCAAAGTTTCTTGGCAAGCACAATGAGTTTCCCGAAAACTATCATTTAACTTTTAGTCGTTCGGAGCATAATGACAATGTCTGCCAAATGGTTCTTGCTATGGGCGGTAATGTTGCCGTAGTATTTAGGAATCAGTTGCCTGACACTTGGAAAGGTTACGAAGTTGTCAATGGCGATGAAACCGATTTGCGTTTTCTTGACAAGCGTGGTGTGGTCGTTGGCTTAATCGAAAAAGGTAAAGCCAAAAAGGATGAATCGGGCTTTGTATTGGAAGGAGTAAATTCATAATGGACTATTACGAATCAGCCGAAGATATAATCATAACTAAAGCTCGTGCCTTGCAAGAGTTAGACGATCACTGCTGCGATGATATAGAGCAATTTTTTGATGACTTAGGAGAATGCGAAGAGTATGATGCACAAAAAGTGTTGGAATGGTTAGGCTACTAAAAAGTTGACCTATCCTGCCGGGGGCCCCCCGGAGTTGAATAGTGCAAAAAATTTGTTGAATTATTTTGTTGACTTCTGGACAAAACCTGTCATACTTGTATACATGATTAAGATAAAAAGCACCGAATGTTCCCTATCTGAGTTTAAAAAACTAAGAATAGAGGGTTGGGTAAACAACTTTGACCGAGCAGGCATGAACAAGTGGCATGATTCTCACAACCAAGATAATCATAAGTATTCGGGTAATTGTGGAGAAACTTTGGAACTTCTGTGTGATCCAACTTCAGTTCCAAATTCAGACAAAGGAGCAGACTTAGGAGGTATTCTTGAGTGCAAAACTAGGATGGTCAATAGTCACTCTTCAGTTCTTACTCTTTTTGGAGAGAAGCCCAAAACTCGTGCAGTGTCCAATCAAGTTCTCGAAAGAGTTGTTGGCAACTCTAGCATTAGACTTAAAGTTGGTCAGACAAAAAAGGGATGGGATTTAAGATTCACCAAAACAAAAATGATTCTTGAGCATTGTGATCTTGGCAAAGTTTTCTCTTGGGACATCGATGCTCTCCTTGATCGGTACGCATCTAAGTTTGAGAATATTCTTTCTTGCGATGCCATCCGAAAAGTTGAAAATGGCAAACTTAAATTTCTTTATACCAAAGTAGATCTTTATTTGGCTACTGATCCCAAGAGATTTTTGCAGATGGTTAAGGACGGAGAAATTGTTTTCGAGACTGCTAAGGGATGGAATTCATTTTCGTTTAGAGTTAGTCACAAGAACTCTGCCAAGCTATTTGGAAAAGCAATTTCAATTAAGTAGTCACTTTAACCTTGACATCACCCCAAAATCTGTCATACTTATATACATGAAAGCGAGAAAAGTAAAGACTCCAAAGATCAGACTTCAAGTTCTCTTTACCAAGTCTCGACCACACAAAGATCACTCTAAGTACAATAGAAAACCAAAACATAAAAAAAGTTATGAATATTAATCCCGAATACAGCGAAGATTCAATCGCAAACGCTCAAGAAGCAATGGCTTCTTGTATGAACGCAATCAAACATATCTTGATCATCCCTGCCGAGGCACACGATTTAATCGATGATGAGCAAGCAGAGATGCTTGGAACCATTGCGGAAGCTCTAACCATCATAGCAAGAAAAGCTCATGCCTACGAAAAGATGCTTGACAACGACACCACTTCTCCTTATACTAATAACTAATGAATAAGAAAAAATGGCTACTCACCAAAAGCAACGACAACTGCGTTGTAATCGTTAAAGCAGAGAACAAAACAAATCCAAATGATTTCTTTATATCTCAAGCAACTCTCGACAAAAACATTAAAACCAAAACATTTGTAAAACATGAGACGCTAAAGTTTGAAGGCGAATCAGTTTATGTTCACAGAGACGACATCTAAAATGTATATTATACTAAAAAACGGAAAAGCGATGGACTTCGAGCCACGACCACTTGAAAGCGTGATCTTCTTGATCCAACAACTTGAGTCTCATCTTGATAGACTCACAGAACATTCACCCTATACAATCGGAAAGGCAAGCTAATTATGAGCGATACATACAACGGATGGAAAAATCATGCTACTTGGAATGTGGCACTATGGATTCAAAATGACGAAGATCTTTATAACTTCGCAAAACAGTGTGCGAGTTACAAAGAGTTTGCGAACCTCATGGAAGAGTTCGGAAGCACTCATACTCCCGATCAAGTTTCATACAAAGACGATGAGCTTGACACCCAAGAACTCAACGAGGTAATACAGGATTTGTGATCTTGAGGGGCTAAATACCCAAATACCAAATACAAATACTGCAAATACAAATACTTCAAACAAAAAACTGAGTTGACTTATTCTATTTTTTAATTGACCGATCCGCTCGGGGGGCCCCTTTTGAGCCCTAACTACTTGAGTATCAAGAGGTTAGTCCCAAGTGGGCGACTCAGCCAAAACGATGCGGAAGGCATCGTCCTGACCCTTGCGGTAATTGTCAAGCCAAACATACTCGAAACCCGTTTCGAGTTGATCGCTCAAACGCTTTGGAAGCTCTTCAGAATCGCTACCCTCGAAGCCCGCTTCATAGGCTTTCTGAGCGATGTGATCAATGTCTTGTGATTCAAACATAAGTATAACATAGCAGACAAACACCCAAAAGTCAAGACTATTATTCTCGCAAAGACTTGCACAATCCTGCCGGGGGGCCCCCCGCCGGGCGTAAAGCCTTGAGGCTTAACGCTTTAGGAGGAAAAGATGTCCTTGTGCATAATGTAGAATACTGCAACCCAAGGCAAGAATAGGAGGATGTCGTATGTCATAATTTTATTGATTTATTTAGGCAGGCTTATCGGTCAATCCTTTGATTAGTCCGATCACAAACGAGGCAAGTAGTACGAGAGTCAATTCCATTACAGGGAAAGCTCGGTTTGACTCGCTTGTATTCGCTCAATCTCGGCAATCTCAATGTGAGCCTGTATTATTTGCATTTGCGCACCGACATGACCCGCATTGGCAACATCAGTCAAGGCATTAATGAGTTGGCGAAGTTCTTTGATTTTTTCCATAAGATTATTCTCCGAAGATTTCACGAAGTGAACCACTGACATTGTCCATGTCAACGAGGTTCTCGTCATTGTCGAAGTCGTCCGACTCTTCACGCTCGGAAGCAGTTACGGAGTCAAGGGAAACGAATTCCTCTTCGACATCTTGAGCCGAAGCCTCAAGCAAACCATGCTCAAGGACTAAGTCCTCGGCAAGTTTCTCTGCCTTGAGATCATCAAGGAGATCGGCAAACTTTGCGTTTACTTTGTTGTCGCTTTGAGCGACTGCGTTGGCGATGAGGGCGATTCTATCTTGTTCTGTCATAAGTATAAGAATAAGGATTTTAGGCTAAAGGTCAAGCAAAAAGAGGATGCAATTTGACATCTTCAAAACGGATTCCAACCTTGCGATTGGTTCGGTATGGTCGAACCATAGCAATCATGCCAAGCTCTTCATGCTCGACTGCTTGAATGAATTGAAAGACTTTGTTGTCTCTTGAGACAAGGACATCGCCTTTCTTGAAGTGAGTTTTATTCTTAATCATATTATAATTCTATTAAAATTTTTGTGAAATTACAAGCAAAAGTTGTTCACAATCGCCATTTATTTTACGGCTTGCTCGATCATTTCGAGAGTCCAAACATGACCACCTGGGCATTCCCAAAGATCAAAAGCCTCGGACATCGGGCTAGCTTGGATACGAACAAGACCATTGTCTTGAATGAATTCTTTAACTTTCTTATTTAACATACCTATAAGGTAGCATATAAAACCCAAAAAAGCGAGAAAAAAATGACCTATTAGATGCGTTTGTAGCTCAACTAATGAGCTTATAAGCCGGACTTAAGATGTACTATCGTGTTACCTTATTGCACAATCCGGCGGGGGGGCCCCCTCCGGCTCGTAAGCCGTTGATCTTTAGCAACTTAGATCACTAAGAAGAAAAGAAACGGAGGCAACACTATGCAAGCAATTTCTAACACTATCATCCGAAGATGTCAAGCCACATTATTATAAAAACAGGAAGCCAAGGCAAGAAGAGAAGTATGTCCCAATTCATGATTTTATTAACTTAAGTGATTGCTGAAGTTCGTGAATTTTTGCGTCCACATCTACGGCAACCGAAGCGATTTGCTGAGCTTCGGACATATTGCCCAATCGGAGAGCGTTAGCCCTTTGCATTGTTAAGGATTGCAAGACTGCAATGAGATGATTGATTTTTTCTTGTATCATTTGAATATGGGTTTATTAGTTTCTCCTTTTAGCTTTTCAGCTATACGCAAAGCAGTAGCATATTTGCGAGCATTATCGACAAGTTTTCCGTCAAGTATAATGTTCCACCATTCGGAAAAGTTTGGGTTTCTTACTATCTTAATCATATATTTAATCTAACGAATTTTTTGATAAAAGTCAAGGAAAAAGGAAATTATTTTTCAAAGATTTGGTTGATGTGAAAAGTAAAGTCTTCGCCATGCACGAGATGAGATTGCAACTCACGAACACGCTTGGCGACTTGTCGCCTTACTTCGTGCTTATCTTTAGCTTGAAAAGTCAAGACATGGTTTGTGCTTTCCATTGCGATTTTTGTGTTTGTGTTCGTGTTAAAGAATGGTAACTTCTCGCCACCAATTGAGCTAACGTTAATGTTTGCAGTAAATGTTTTATTCTTAATCATGTATTTAATCTAAAGAATTTTTTTGCAAAAGTCAAGGAAAAAGATTATCTTTCGGCTCTTTTTTCTTGGATCATTTCTTGCCAAGCTTTGCGAGCGGCTTGAACGGCTTCGAGGGCGTCAAGGATTGCCATGCCTTGAGTCATAGAAGACTGCCAATTTTCTTGTTGAGATTCTCCTGCGAGAAAATTGAGGTTTCCCTCGGCTTTGGACAGAGCGAGACCAAGATCAAGCTCTCGGTTCAATTCTTTTTTAACTTGTTCTAACTGATTCATATTATAAATGTAAACTATTTTTAAGGTAATTGCAAGAAAAAAATGATTTATTTGAAAGTTTTTTAAGCAACCCACTCGACAAGCTCGAACTTCCGAGGAAGGTTAAACTTAGCAAGATCACGATTGAGAGCTTCAATCGAATCATGATGCTCGCATTTGAGAATTTGATTCTCTGCGATGATGTCGCCCGTCTTGCGGTCAACGATGTTAACTTTGGCGATGAAGCCGTTTACTCTTTTATTCTTAATCATACCTAAAGGTAACACAGAAACCCCGAAAAGTCAAGCAAAACATTCAACTATTTTATTGCACAATCCTGTTGCGGGGGGGGCCCTCCGGGCCCTAAGTCGTTGAACCTTAAGCAGTTAAGACTTTTTTATGTGGCTTATCGGAAGGCTTAGGAAGCTCGCCGCTGACTATTTTAGTGCAAGTCCAAACCCAACTTGGCACGCTATGATCAAGTCCTTTGTAGTATCTCAACCCTGCTTGCCAAAGATTCTTTCCGTTCTGATGCACTTTGAACTTGTGTCCTGTGGTTCGGTTCACTATATCCAAGACCCAAGTCTTGCCCGTGTTATGGGCTTGCCAACGGGCTTGATTCCTACGGCATTGATTCGCCCAGTCTTTCGATTTGGCATCGTTTGATTTTGCTCCAACTCCTACTTGCATATTTTAAAGCCCCAAAAGTTTGTCTCTTACTTGGTTGATTTGATTAAAAATTTTAAGCAATTCGTCATTTGCTTCTGTTACCATTTCCTTAGTATCTTTGACGACTTGCTGAGAAAAGCCTTCAGCTACGCGAGGCTTTCCGTCAAAGTCTTCTGAGAGAAGAAAAGAGAGCTTTCCTTCTACTCTTGAAAGAGCTAAAGCGACATTTTCAAAAAGATCATTACGAACGGATGCGGTAAGATCGAGAGCAGTTTTATTTTTATTCATAAGTATAGTCTAATGCAATTAAGTTAAAATTTCAAGCAAAAAAAGGATGAATTTCAATCTGCCAAGGCATAAAGTTAAACCGATACTGAGAACGGTACAACCTGCAAGTGATTAACTTGCCAAGGCTTTTTTTGTGAGCGAAGCCCACGACTTGAAAGGTTTTACCCTTATGAGTGCCATATTTGACACGAACAACATCATTTAATTTAATCATAATTTTAATTTAACAAATTTTTTGGTAAAAGTCGAGCAAAACTTATTCACAATTTACTTCGGCATATCCGAAAGGATTTCTAAGTCGTGAGCTTGCACGCTTTGGGTTAGCTTTGCGATCTCGTTTTGCAAGTGTTGCACATGAACGGCACGAATCGAGCGAAGCGATTCCTTGCGTGAACGATTGAGCTTGTCTTGCCACCAAGCAAGATCTTTTTGGAGCTTTTCTAATTTCTTAATCATGTTTATAACATAGCATATAAACTCCAAAAAAGCGAGCAAAAAAACGCTATTAGATGCGTTTGTAGCTTAACTTATAGGCTTATAAGCCGGACTTAAGATGTACTATTCCATTACCTTATTGCACAATCCGGCTCGGGGGCCCCCCTCCGGCCCGTAAGCCGTTGAGCCTTAAGGCTTTACACCTTTGTTAGGCGGTAACGCCTGCGGTTCTTGCCTGTGTTATTGGCAAGCCTAAGCCTGTGCAAGGCTTCAGCCTCACGCTTGAACATTGGGATAGTCTCGACTACCCAACCGACTTTAGCGGAAAAAGGAATTGATTCGATTACGAATTTCATATTATTAATGTAACAGGTTTATAGGTTAAAGTCAAGCTTTTTAGCAATCTTTTTGACACTCGAATTTGAGTTGCCAATCTCTCATCCGATTGGGAGACTTTGGTGCAGGAGTTGCGACTTTGGCAATCTCTTGCCCAATGTCAAAGCGAGCTTTCCACGCTTTGCCGTAGGCATCCGATTGCTCTTGCAAGCTCTTTGAGCGATCCCAAAGGTTATTGCAAAGGGCGTTTAGTTCGTTCCATTTTTGATTTAATTCTGCGAGATTCATAACTTTTTTTTCTTATCTAATTAACTTTATACTTATAACTTAGCACACAATTGGCAAAAAGTCAAGAAAAAACTTCACTTTTTTTGTGCTTTGCCTTGCGTGGCAAAACCTTATTTTTCCGCTTGTGCGGTTGGCTCTTGGGCATTATTATTGTCTTCCTAACCTTAACTTTCATATGTACAACATAGCACACAAACCCCGGAAAGTCAAGAAAAAAGATCAACTATTTTATTGCACAATCCTGCCGCGGGGGGCCCGCCGGCTCCTAACTAGTTGATAGTTATCGACTTAGGAGTCGGAGGCAAAACCTGCTTGGTGGTATTGGGTTCGTGAGTCTTGACGAACCAAGCGGATGGGTCAACTATTTGACCATTTAGGCAAGCCTCGAAGTTGACTTGGTGAAAGCCTAATCCTGTTATTCCGTTGACTCTTTCCCTTGTGGTTGGAGTGTTCCAACCTGCAAGCGTAGCCATTACGACACCGCTTGCATCACGGGTCACAATCTTGTTGCCGTGTAGCCAAACGCTTTCGCCGTCTGTGTGAGTGTTGCCAATGGTCTTGGCTTTGCGTTGCTCGAAAGCTTCCTTGATTTGTTGCGTCACTTTTCTCATGAGTTAGTTATTCCTTTTATTATTCCAATTATGAACGATATTGCGAGAACGATTGTTAGCTCCATTACTCGCCGAAGATTTCACGAAGTGAACCGCTGACATTGTCCATGTCAACGAGGTTCTCGTCATTGTCGAAGTCCTCGGACTCTTCACGCTCGGAAGCAGTTACGGAGTCGAGAGAAACGAATTCCTCTTCGACATCTTGAGCCGAAGCCTCAAGTAGACCATGCTTAAGGACTAAGTCCTCGGCAAGTTTCTCTGCCTTGAGATCATCGAGGAGATCGGCAAACTTTGCGTTTACCTTGTTGTCGCTTTGGGCGACTGCGTTGGCGATAAGTGAGAGTCGATCTTGTTCTGTCATATTATAAAACTATATTAAAAAGGTTATCTTGTCAAGGGTTTTTTTACTCCCATTCGGAGTGATGCCCGAAGTCGATATCCTCGACTTCTTGGAAGTCCAAGAGAGCGACCTTGTCTTGAAGGTCGCCGATTTCGTTGCGGATCGCAACCCTGTCGGCAGGACTGAGAACGCAGTCCTTGAGGGTTTCGTGAAGGATGGAGATTTCTTTGAGCATTTCGGACTTGGTCATAATTTTTTTTGAGTTAGGTTATCTTTGATTTATAAGTATACAGTATCAGACAAATGGGTAAAGGTCAAGCTTTTTTTTCAACTTTTTTCATCTTAGCGATGACAAACTTGCAAAGGATTTTTTCTCTTTCGGTTAACTTAATCATGTCTATAACATACCACAGGAAAGCCCAAAAGTCAAGAAAAACTTTCAACTATTTTATTGCACAATCCTGCCGGAGTGGTGGGTTGACCCATCCCATTAAATGAATTCATTTTTCGATCATGTCAACGGCAGAGCGCCGGGGGTCCCTTTTTTCAATATCAAAAACACTTTATATTTTATAATATATTTGCTCAAGCCAAAAAAAATCCGACACTAATAAAAACCAGTGTATTTATTATTTTAAAATGGCTCGAAAACGAAAAGTCACGGAAATTACCGACGAGAAGCAAATTCAGGACATCAGAGAAAACTTGCACAAAACAAACATAAAATTAAAAAAATTTACTCTAACTGAAAAACAACTGAATTTACTTAAAATCATCTTCAATAAAGATACTAGCGTAGTATTTATTAGTGGTCCCGCTGGAACAAGCAAAACATTCATAGCAATATATGGAGCATTACAATTATACAATATGAATAATGACCGCGGAATAACATACGTTCGAACAATTGCCGAAAGTGGTGAGAAAAGCCTAGGCGCACTGCCTGGAGAAATGGAAGAAAAAATTAATCCATACATGATGCCCATGAACGAAAAACTAGATGAAATTCTGATTCGTGGACAAGAAAGCGTATTAAAACAAAAACAAATCATAAATGGCATGCCGATAAATTATTTGCGCGGATCAAATTGGATCGACGAAATTGTGATTGCCGACGAATCGCAAAATTTTACATTCAAAGAATTGACCACGCTTATGACGCGAATTGGCAAAGGAAGCAAGCTGATAATATGCGGCGATCCGATGCAAAGCGACATCAACGGAAAAAGCGGATTTTCAGATATGTATTCGCTGTTCAA
>Ga0160423_10000120_pt1 | contig 55608 bp, 57 predicted proteins | sample CRUFie14St8metaG_FD_108191 | JGI IMG/M metagenome (GOLD analysis project Ga0160423, IMG submission 108191) | Marine microbial communities from the Costa Rica Dome - CRUD Field 142mm St8 metaG | ecosystem: Environmental > Aquatic > Marine > Oceanic > Photic zone | place: Costa Rica: the Eastern...
CATCGCCTCATCAAAGCCGGCTGATGCTTCTTCCTCGAACTTATCAAAGTCGGCTGATGCTTTTTCCGCGAACGCATCAAGACTTCCATCATTACCTTGTGCTTTGTCTATCTCATCAAATATTCCTTTTCTCTCTTTTCTTAGAGCTCGGAGTTCTTTTTCTACTTTAGATTTCTTTGCCATCCAAGCATCTTTTGCTGCCATTGGGTCATCAGTTGCTCTCCAGCTGTCATTCAATGCTGGATCGCCTAGTTCTCCCAGTGCAGCGCTTTCTTCTTCTTTGGCAGCTATTCTTTTATCTACATCTTTAAGTTTCTTAAAAGCAGCATCTTCAGCAGCTGAATCTGGAATTCCAGACCTTTTAGGTTTAGCAGGTTTAGCTGTGCCAGTACCTGTACCTGTTTTAGCTGTCGGCCCTCTTCCACTTTTAGCATTTTTCATTGCTTGAGCTGCTAAATCTCCGGCGCTCATATCTAACATCTCATTTGCTTTTGCGTGTGTTCCTCCCAATTCTTGTGAAACGGTATCAACAGCTTCTGTTGGAGTAGCGCCCGCCTCCATCAAGTCCTTCATTTTTTGTTCTCCCTGTTCGGGAGTTAAAGGTTTTTTCTTGGCAGTAACTTCTATCTCTTGAAGTGCCTCATCTGTACTTACTAAACCGCCTTCATTTTTCTGAACTTTGGCACCGCCCTTTGCCTCTTGATACTCTTCATCGGACATTAACATAAATGGTTCAGATTCCGCACGCGGGTTTAGCGCCCGATATTCTTCATCGGATTTCATTTTAAATGGTTCAGATTCCTTGAGTGGGTTTTTCTCCCGATATTCTTCATCGGATTGGAGTTTAAATGCTTCTCCTTGATCTACTTCTGCAATTGATGTAGATCTCAACTTATCTAACATTTCTTGATCTGTTTGTTTGAGAGCAGGTTTATCAGACTCTGTTTTCTTAGCTTCTACAACAGGTGCTACGACTTCATCTACAACTTGTTCTTTTACTTTCTCTTTTATTTCTCCACCAAAGAATTCATATAAAGATTTAGATAAATCGTTACCATCATCTCCTCCCAACATACCAAAGGAAAGTCCTGATATTAATCCTCCTGCTCCACTAGCTAACTTTTGTCCTAGTGTAGCATCTTCACCTTCTTCTAAATTAAATTCTGATAATCCTTCTCTTGTAAATGCTTGTTGCCCACCTTTAAACAAACCATAACCTGCCGAAGCTACTGCCGCTGCTGGACCAGCAAATCTTGCTGCACCTGCTGCTAATCTTGCTCCGCCTCTAAGTAATTTGCCTCCTGCAGATTTTGCTTTACCTAATAATGCTTTACCTTTTGTTGCTAAAGCACCGCCCATTAATCCTTCTACAACACCGGGTCCTCCGCCTCCACCGCCAGCACCGACGCCTCCGCCTTCTTTTAATACTTCTAATACTTCTTTAAGTGTTTCTTCTGTGGCAAGTTTATCTTTATCTGCTGCTATGCCTGTTCTACTAGCTACTATTTTTTCTCTTTTACTTTGTGCTGGCGCAGGTCCTGTTCCTGCTGCAGTTGGTGTATCCACACCATATTGTTCTCTCATTTTTTGAGCATAGTCTTTCTTTTCAGTACTCAACTCAGGTGTAAGATAATCCAAGCCTTGGTTTATTGCTTCTTGTTCTGCCTCTAATCTGCCTGCTCTATTTGCTGAACTTGTTTCTTTAAATGGTGCAAATTTTGTTAGTCCGCCAGAGTCTGCTTTCCCCATAATATTTTCCATAGAAAACATTTGCTTAAGACCTTCTTTACTAAATAAATCTGTGCCTTGCTCTACACCAAATATAGATCCTTTGATAGCTCCTTTTACTCTATCTCCATAAGTTCCTTTAACGTCTTGTTCTACTTGATCTAATCCTAAAGATTCTGCCAGTTCAGGACTTGCTGTTTTTCTAAGTTTTGCTATTTTTGTAAGGGCTGCTTTTTGATCGCCTTCCTTAAGAGCTGCTCCCAATTCTTTTAAATTTTTTGTATTTGTTTCGTCGCCTTGTAATGCTTCTGTAATTTTCCCATCACCTCTATCTGCAAATATGTTTGATGCTAAAGTAGATCTTCCTTGGGATACTCTTCTTTTTGAAGCATTTTTTGTTGCGCCTATAATTCCGGTAGCTTGTTTAGCCACACTTGCAAGATCAACAAGTGCTGTGGATGAACTTCCGCCTCCACTGGTAGTGCCTCCTCCGGTACCACCACCGCCACCGCCAGCGCCTCCGCCTCCGGTGCCTCCACCAATTCCTCCTCTTTGAAGGATTTGTAATATTTTTTGGTTTTGTTCCAGCATTACAGTTCTTGCTGCTTTAGCCCCAGCATTATGTTTTACTTGTTTTACATTAATAGCTTGTTGTTCTTTTTGAGCCTTTCTTGTAGCCTTATTCGCTTTCATTTCGCTATTAAACATGATGACTTCTTTAGCGATTTGAATCTTATTAAATTTCTTATTTGATTCAGCGTCATCTTTTAATGCTTTTGTTTCCGCTTTAATAGAAGCTTCTAAATCTTCAATGTCTTTGGAAATATCAGCGTCAGGCAATTCCCCAATAAGATTTGCTATTCCTTGTAACTGTTGATCTATGTCTGGCATTTTTTAAAACCTATTTCTGTTTGCTCTTTCCTTTGCTCTCTCGGCCTTCTCTTTCAAGTGACCTACTAACATACTAACATAAACTTCCCTTTCCCAGGGCATCATACTTTCTAACTCTGTTAGACTATATTGATGTTCTTGCATTAACAAAAAATTAGTCCTGTAATAATTATCAAGACTCTCCTGAGAAAGGCTTAGGCGAAAAAATGTTCGTATCCATTAATATTAACTATTTGTTCTGCTCCACAATGTGGACATCTGTAGTCTATATTATGAGATAACGCTGGCATCTTTGCCATGAAAGCTTTCATCTCTTCCATAATATTAAGAGGAAGTTCTTCAATAAATTCTATTTGTTCCTCTTTTGTTGCCTCAGAAAAAATACTTTTTTCTTCTTCTGTTTCAATTGACTCTATACATTCAGCTACATAATCTATATCTTCTAATCCGCCCTTGGCAATTTTTAATGCACTGGGGTATTTCATTTTTATAGCCATGCTATCGCCAACCTTAATAACAGGATCTGGCAAACTGTCTAATCCTTTTACTTTAAGATTTTCTAATTCTAATTCATAAGGAGATGTTTCTTTACACTCCCCACAAATAAGATTAAATTCTTGTGTCTGTCCTACAGAGTCCATTCTTATTTTCATAAACAAACCTTGTAGATCATACATTGTTAATTCTTCTACATCGAGTTCTCCGAATGTACAATTATTAACAACTTGTGAAGCAGCCCTAACCATCTCTTCGAAAGAGGACTCTTCATCACTAGCCATCATTAGAATCTTTTGTTCTCTTACAAGAAAAGGCCTATACTTTACTACTTCTCCTGTAGATAAACTTGCTTCCGATATTGGCTGTTCAATTTTAGGTAACATAATTTTTCTCCATTTTCAAATTATCCTGATGCAATAGATTTTAAATCTTCAGACTCCCAATAGGCAGCAGACATAATTAAAGTATTTCTTACGGCTGATGTTGTTCCATGGGATAAAGGCACCAAGTTTAAAACTTTAGGCATTGCTTCGTGCAATGTCCATCTTCTTGTTAGATTGTTTTGCATATCCAAACAATCAATTAAAACAGTAGCATAGATATCCTCAGGAAATGCAACCTCTTGACTCTTAGCATTCACACAAGCGTCAATCCATTGTTCACATTGTCCTCTTAGATGCCAATCTCCTGTAGTAAGGAATGTAAAGTTTATTTCGTTTCCTAAGAAACCTAACTTTGTATTTCTAAAGAAAGTCCAAGGACCTATATTAAATTCTTTATTGCTTAAAATAGCACCTGGTATTTGTACTTCCTCACAGAATAGTTGAAAGTCTACTTGTGCATTTGTATCTAAGTAATTAGATAATACAGTAACTTCAAATCTTTCTGCACGGGCAAAAGAATCTTTGACTAATCTATTTTTGTATTCATCAAATTTTCTAAAAGCCATTATCTGCCTCCGGTTGTACTAATGGTCATTCTTCTTGTTCTTTGTGGTTTTTCCATTGTTTCTCTATATACTTGTCTATCTGAAGCTCCTACAAAATTTTGTACTGGTAAAAATATAGCTGCTTGCCAATTTTGTGGATCTACTTCTATCATTTTACCTGTTATATTAACTGCCAAATATTTTTTAACAGAGCCTCTAACTTCTGGGAACCTTGAGAAGTTTTTTACAAAACTCCAAGCAGATTTTAATAAACTTTTATCAGTTATATCTGTTGCTGGTAATAACTTATCTAATAAATTAGCTCTTAATTGTGGAGCTAAATAATGTAAGTTAATACCACTAAACCCGCCTGGGAATGGTTCTGTAATTATTACAAGAGGAACTGTATCATAATACGGCAAGTCTGCTTTCCATTTAGGATCGTATGTAAACATATACATTTTACCCACTTCTAATTGTCTTGCTTCTTTACCAAGATCTGTTTGTTGTGCCTCTTGGAATGTATTAACTCCTCGTGCATATGTTCGAATAGCTCTCTGATACCACAGGACTGAACGGTCCATTTGTTCATCTCTAGCTGCTCTAACAATGTCTGCAAAAGGTGTCGCCATGTAAGTATTTATACTAGATACCCAATTCTTTTTCGGTAACTATCTTAAATTCCATGCCTTGCGCTTTACAAAAATCCTGTGCTGATTTCCATTTGGCCTCGTTTACTCCGTACTGAGCTATCTCTTGTAAGTGTTTTCTAGTCTTACGCTTCTGAGGTGAGGGAGGTTTTGTGAATCTTTCTGGTTTGACTTCTATTAAATACTTCTTTACTCTATCTTGTTCTTGTACTTCTATATAAAAATCTACCATATATCTGTGTACTTTATTGTCTAGAGGGTTTCTATAAGGTATTGCAATCTCTTCTGATACCCAACCTTTTATAGAACTATTAAGATCACACCAGTTCATAAACTTCAACTCGTAACTAGAACGATAGATTATCGAGGTAAAGTCACCAAGATACTTTGCTGGGTTTTTAGGAATAAACTTTCCTTTGTATATTTCTTTGGCATAAACCATATAAATAAGTATAATAATTAATTAAAAGTATTTATATCGAGGACTTATGCACTATCCAGACGGTTTATATGATGATGAACACCCAAATGGTATAAACTTCTATATCATTGCCAAATCTGCAACTGTATCTAATTTTGGATTAGAGGCAGCAGATGCTGATACACAAACAGCATTGAGAGATACAATGGGAAATCAAAACAGATCATCATCTGAACACTATGCATCTTCTGTAAGTGCAGCAGGAACAGTGGCAGGAGGTGCTGGTGCCCTTGCAGCAGGAGGTAAGGGTTCGTCCTTTTTAGGATCAGTAGTGCGAACTGCTGGTGGCGTGGCTGCAGGTGCAACTGCAGGAAGAATTGCAGGAGAAATCATGGAAAGATCAGGTTCTGCTCCTGGCTCTAGTGTACAACTAGCAGGAGATATTTCATTGTATGTACCTCAATCTGTAGTTGCAGCATATTCTGCTAATTGGGACGAAGTAGACTTAGGACCTTTTGCAGGTACAGTAGGAACCTCAGGAGCATCTTTTCAAACATTAGCAGACTCATTTGGAGAAGGTACTGAATTAACAGCAAGGGGAGCAGTTGCAGCAGCTGCTAATATACCAGCTGCCTTAGGAATAGGAGATGTTAATTTTAATGATTTGTTTGAAGCTACAAGTAAGAAAGTAGGCAACCCATATAAAGAACAGTTATTTAAATCTATGGGCTTTAGGCAGTTTTCATTTCAATATGTTTTCTCTCCTAAAAATGCTGGAGAGGCAAGTAGAGTAAATGAAATCATAAAAACATTTAAAGAAAACATGCACCCAGATGTTTCTCCTGATGGAATGTTCTTAATTTATCCTTCAGAGTTTATAATAGAATTTAGTTACAGAGGTGCACCAAATCCAAACTTACCTAAGGTGAGTAATTGTGCATTAAAAAATGTTAAATTAACTTATGGTCCTGATGGAATGATGAACACATTCCAAGGCTCGGGCGGTATACCAACAGAAATAACAATGGAACTTCAATTTGTAGAACTAGAAACTCTTACAAGACCTAGATTGGCGGAGGGATTCTAATGTACTTTAAAACACTACCTAAAATAATTTATCCTTATACAGACGCAGACGGTAAAAAGCACGGTGCTTTTGTTCCTGATATATTTAGAAGAGTACAACTAGATAGATTTTTTAAAAATAGATTAGTTCTTGTAGATTATTTTGTTGATGATGTTGAGAAGCCTGAAGATGTTGCTCACAAGTATTATGGTAGTTCAGAGTATCATTGGATTGTCCTAATGTCTAATGACATAGTAGATGTTGACAAAGAATGGCCTAAGAAAAGTAGAGACTTACCTAAATATGTTAAAGACAAATATGGAGAAAACAATTCAACTGATGTACATCACTATGTAATTGATGGTACCGACATAATTGTCGACTGGGACGCAGGAAAAGTAGCATCTGGAGAATATAAAGAAGTTACAAACTTTGATTATGAGGCTGAATTGAATGATAAAAAACGACAAATATTTCTATTAGATAAAATTTATGTAAGAGATATTATAGAACAATACAAGCAATTGATGGGATAATATGTCCGGAGAACAGTTAATCAAACCTGGTGATGTTACATGTGATGATTTAACTCTCACAACACATACAGGACAATCATACTTACTAAAGGCAGATGCCGAAACAGGGCATGAAGGTTATTTTGCTGAACTTAATTTATACGAAGATGTATTTAATAAATTTGTTACAGGAAAATTATTATTAAGAGATGCTTCCAATATGATGGAGCAAGGACCTATTGTAGGTGGTGAAACTATTACAATGAAATGGAGAACAAATACTTTTCCAGGTGATATGCAACACTCTATTATGAGAACATTTAAAATTACAGGCATATACACAAGAGCATTAAACAACGATAGAGAACAAATTTATTCATTACATTTTGCTTCTGATGAAGCATACAAAGATCAAACAACTATTGTAGGACAAAGATTTGATGGTAAAACAAATGATCTTATTTTAAAAATATATAACGAATTTCTAAAAACAGGAAGACCTTCATTGCCAGGACAAGCAGCTCCTGGTTTGTTTATAGGAGACGAACCACATAGTTCTAAGATAAGTTTTGTTTCCAATCAATGGACACCGATGCAAATATATGATTGGCTTACAAGGTATTGTGTTGGTGCTACAAAGACAGGAGCAGACTTTGTATTTTATGAGTCCCATAAATCTTTTTATTTTACCTCACTACAACAAAGAATAGACGAACAATTAGATAATATGTTTGAAGAATACATATATGAAATGGGAGGCGCAGAGATTAAGCATAGAGCAAGTGGTTCTTTTAGAGCTATAAAACTTCCTAAAGAATATGTTACCATAGATAGATTTGTAATACCTAGAACAATGGATACATTTGACGGACAAGATCAAGGCTACTTTGCACAACAAGGCAGAGCATATGATTTATATAGTAAGGAAAGAGTAACAAATAAAATAGATATCAACGAAGATTTTGATAAATTTGTGCATACAGAAACTAATTGTCCTGTACCTCAACAAATACCTAGAGAAAAATTAGCAAAGCAAACATTTAAAATATTAAACAGTATGAACAATATGCACCAGGCAAACAATATACCTGGAGGCGAATATGGTAATAATGATTTAGATAATGTTCCTTCTAACATGTTATATAGAGATAACTATTTTAATTCTTTTAAGGATTATACATTTGAAATACATGTTCCAGGTAGAACAGATATACAAGTAGGAGATCTAATAAAAATATTATATCCTTCTACAAACTCTAAAGGACCTGGTTCAACATACGACGATATTTTTGATAAAAAATTAACAGGTAAATATTTAATTACAGCTATACACCATAAAATAGATAATGTGGCGCATACAATGATTATGGAAGTAGTTAAAAATGGATTACCGGTGCCACCTGTTTAGGAGATAATATGTTACAGAATTTTTTTAAAGTAGACTTTCCACAATGGGTATGGTGGATGGGTGTGATTGAATCTAGAGGAGATGTTGCACAAGCTGGTAGATATCAAGTAAGAATATTTGGTTATCATACAGATGATAAAGAAATTTTACCCACAAAAGATTTACCTTATGCAACTTGTTTACATTCTGTTACTAATGCAAGTACTTCAGGTATTATGGAAACACCTGCTCTTGTTCCAGGTTCTACAGTTATAGGATTTTTTGCAGATGGACAAGAAGGACAAATGCCTGTTATCATGGGATCAATAGCAGGTAAGGCAGCACCCGGAGGAGGTCCTGGCCAGGAAGATGCTTTTAATGATCCTAATAAAAAATATCCTAGAGGTATGTGGAGTGGCCCACCTGAAGGTTACGCAGGAGTAGGCGAACCAGATATATCTAAACTTGCAAGAGATGAAGATGCTGAAGGACATTATAGTCTTATTACAAAAAGAGCAGAAAGAGAAGTAGAAGTTAGAACAGCATCGGCGCCATCAATAGAAGAAGATGGTATATTAGATGACAAAGACGGTAAAGACTATGAGGGTGCAGAATGGGAAGAACCACATGCCAGGGCTCATGGTCCATATAAAACATTTGAAAAGAAAGAATTCGAGCCCAAGTATTGGGACGCATTAGCAGACTTAAAAGGTGGAGGTGATGGTTCTCCTAAAGAACCTGGAGAATATACATCATTATATCCTTACAATAATGTTAAGGAAACAGAAGCAGGATTTATAGAAGAGTTTGATAATACAGGTAAAAAAGCCAGATATGCTTGGCATAGTCCAATGGGAAATTTTGTCGAACACCAAACAGATGGCACTAAAGTAGAAAAAATAAAAGGCGACGATTATGAAATCGTTGTTAAGGATAAAAATGTTCTTATAAGAGGTTCTTGTAATGTAACGATAGCAGGAGACTGTAAAATGCTTGTACAAGGGGACAAGTATGAAGAAGTAGAAGGAGATTATTTCCTTACAATATTCGGAGATCGTATTACAAAAATTAATGGTAACGACAATAAGGTTGTTATTACAGATCAAAACTATTCTATTGCAGGGAACAGAGTGTGTCGTGTTTCTTTAGATGACTCTTTAGAAGTTATAGGTAAACAGACACAGACCGTTGTTAAAACAAAAACAGAAACAATTAATGATACAGTAACAGAAAACTTTAATAAAAGTCATAATACAACGGTGGCAAAAAATAGAGTGGAAACGGTTGTAGGTACAAGTAAGTTAGAAGTAGCAGAAAAAATATTTATTGCAGCTGCTGATACTTTAGAACTTCTTTCTGAAAAAGCAATGAAAATACAAACAAACTCAGAACAAGAAATTATTGTTGGTAAAACTCAAGACATTGAGGTGGGAACATTCCAAACAACAACGATGGGTAAAGAGGAAACAACAGATGAAGAAGGCAACACAGTACCTGCTGTAGAAGGAAAACAAACTATTTCTGTTAAAGGTGGCGGTACACATAATATTACAGCAGAAGGACATAGTACAATTAATAACAATGTAACAATAACAGGTACAACGCACTCTGTAGGAGATGTTTCTACAGCGGCAGGCAATGCACCTACATTGGCTACACATAAACATAAAGAGATACCGGGTAGCGGCGATCCAGCAGATACAACGGTAGCAGACGCATAAGGAGGATAAGATGAGTTGCGGTCCAAGTTCAGCAATGAGAGATTTAGCAGATCAAATAGATCAAGCAAATGATGCTTTGGATGCTGCTATTAACGATTCACCATTAGGTAAATTACTCACATTAAAAGAAGAAGCAGAAGCTAAAGTAAATGCCATGATGGATAAATTGGAAGCTGCCATACCAGGAGCTATTGGAGGATTTGTAGATAAAGCATTTGACGAATTGCCCATGGGTGATCAAATGAAAGAAGTTGCAGGTTTGATAGCTTTAGGATATTTACAAAAAGATGTTGTGGAAAATAAGATAGATGTAATGAAAGCAAAGTATTCTAACTTAGATGTAGATATAGACAATGTAGCAGACTTGCTAAGAAGTGGTGCAGCAGATATAGATGATTTGTGTAAACTGTTACCTAATGTTTCTACACAAGGTGTTAATTTAATTGTTAAAGGTATACCAACATCATTTCCTAATGTAGATCCTGTGGCTATGGTGAAAAAAGGAGATATACCTAAACTTCCTGATATAGGAAAAGTATTTTTAGATGTAGAGGTTGAAGCTAAAGATCAAGCTGATGATTTTTTAAGTTTAGAACTGCCAAGATTCAATTTATAGTTATAAATACTTACATGGCCTTACTAAGAAGAAAAGTTGCAAGAATATACAAGGACATTGATTTGTCTTTTGGTAGTAATAGTATTACTGGCGATCTTAATAAAAAACTAGATGTCAGTGCTGTAAAACAGTCTTTAAAAAATTTAATATTAACAAAACCTTATGAAAGACCTTTTAATCCTGCACTATCATCAGAACTAGCAGGATTGTTATTTGAGAATGCAGATGTTTTTACTGCCAATAGAATACGAAAAACAATAGAATTATTGATTAAAAATTATGAGCCTAGATGTAAGTTACGTCTAGTAAATCCAATTGAAGTTGAGCCAGATTATGATAGAAACGCTATAAATGTAAAGATTCATTTTGAAGTTATTGCAATAAATGAGCCACAAGAATTAACAGTTAGACTAGAGAGATTACGATAATGGCACAGATGAAAGTAAACGAATTAGACTTCAAAGGCATAAAAGAAAATTTAAAAGCCTATCTAAAGTCACAGACTGAATTTTCAGATTATAATTTTGAAGGTTCAGGTATGGCAGTATTAATTGATTTGTTGGCATACAATACACATTATAACGGTATGTTAGCACACATGCTTGCCAATGAAAATTTTATTGATACAGCAATTAAAAGAGAGTCTGTAGTATCTATTGCAAAAGCATTAGGATACACACCTAGATCTTATTTAAGCTCAGAAGCAAATGTAACTATAACGATTACACCTGATCCTTCATATACAGATACAAATCTTACTTTATCTAGAGACTCGGTATTTACTTCTGTAGTAAATGGTTCATCATATAAGTTTTATCCTTCAGAAGATATTACAGTTGCAGCACAAGTTATAAATGGAGTTACTAAATTTATTTTCGATGATGTAAAAATTAAAGAAGGTGTAAGGGTTACAAATCAATTTACAGTAACAGCAGCAGCACCACAAGGACCATATATTATTCCTAATGAAAATGTTGACACCAGCACAATAAGAGCAAGAGTACAAACATCATTACAAGATACATCTATTACAACATGGTCTAAAGTAGACACATTGTTAGATATTAAAAATGATTCTAGAGTTTATTGGTGTGAAGAAGGAATTGATGGTCTTTCCCAATTAAGATTTGGAGATGGTGTATTAGGTAAAAAATTAGATGTAGAAAATGTTGTAATTATCGATTATTTAGCAGGCTCAGGAACTACACCTAACGGAGCAAAAACATTTAATACTCAATCTGTAGTTTCGGGTAGCGCAGAAGTAATTGAAGTTACAACTTCAAGTCCAGCATCTGGAGGCTCTATACAAGAAACAGTAGATGAGATTAGATTTAATGCTCCTCGTTACAACGCAACAAGAGATAGAGCAGTTACAGAGTCAGATTATAAAACATTAATATTACAAAGTAATCCTAACATACAATCTGTTTCTGTTTGGGGAGGCGAAAAGAACGATCCTCCTATGTACGGTAAAGTGTTTATATCTCTTAATCCTATTGCAGGACAGATTATAACAGAACAAGACAAGGATACAATTAAAAATACTATTATTGATCCTAAAACACCTGTAGCAATTATTCCTGAATTTGTCGATCCAGAATACACATACATACAACTTGAAATTTCTAGTGTTTTCAATCCTAAAGAGACATCTTTAACTAAAGGACAAATTGAAGCAGAAATTAAAACACAAGTTGACAATTATTTTAATCTTAGTTTGAATAAATTAAATAAGAGTTTTTATTACAGTAGAATACATGACAGAATTAATAATAGTCTTGAGTCTATTATTTCTACAAACATACAATTAGGATTACAGAAAAGAGTAAAACCAGATCTTAACTTGTCTAAAAATTATACAGTTAGATTTAATCAAAAATTACAACCGAGAGAAGTTAGCAGTACATTCTTTAATATTAAAATTTCTAATGTAATACATAAGGCAATATTAAAAGATGTGCCTGCTACAGATGTTATAGCTCCCCTATATAGTGGAAAGGGTGTTATAAATGCTGTAACAGTAGAAGGAACAAACTTAGGACAAGTAGGAACAATCGATTACGATTCAGGAACATTAGAATTACCTTCAATGGTAATTACAAGTTTATATGGAACAGAAGCTAATTTAAGAATAAATGTAAAACCTCATGATAGTGTTAAAGACATTACTACACAAGCATTGATTAGAACATCAGATACTAGCACATCAGCAGTCGTTGCTAAACCCTCAAGAAACACAGTTCTAATACAAGATGATAGTGTTATAAATTCTACGATCAACACTACATCAGGTGTTAAAATAACGGCAAATAAAGAAGTAGAAGAAGTATAATGGCGGATTATATCCCATCATTCTATAGATATGTAAAATCTATAACAATAACTAATGGAGGCTCAGGATATTTTTCTGGTTTGCCAACTGTTAGTATTACAGGTGGTGGAGGTACAGGCGCTACAGCAACAGCAACAGTAAATGGTGGTGTCGTAATAGACATTGTTATTACTAACAGAGGTTCGGGTTATACAAGTGCTCCTACAGTTACAATAACAGGAGGCGGTGGTACAGGAGCAACAGGTACTGCAGTTTTAGATTCAGCACAAAGCGCCTCTACATTAGAACAAAGAAATAAAAATTACTTAATTAAAGAACAAGCTCCTGAGTATATTCAAACAGAAGCTCCTGTTTTTGTTACATTTTTAGAAAAATATTATGCGTTTATGGACGCAAATTATAAAGGTGTAAACAATTATGTATCAGATATAGATTATGCAAGTGAACAATTTCTCGATAAATGGCGAGGGGCATTAGTATCAGATTTTCCTAAACTATTACAAGTAGATAAAAATTTCTTTTACAAAAGAGCGAAAGACTTTTACGAATCAAAAGGTTCTAAAAGATCTATAGAAGCTTGGTTTAGAATATTATTTGATGAGAATGTTGATATTAATTATCCTTATCAATTTGTATTGAAACCTTCTGATGGTATCTACAATGTAGAAAGAGCAATTAAAATACAAGAAGCTGTACACGGCGGTGGCAGTCTTGAACCTCTAGATCTAGATGGTAAAAAGATTGATATAAGATACAAGGAAACAACAGGTACGGTTACAGTTACAAAGCATACAAACGCTAGTGTAAGAAGAGTAGAAAAGAACACATACCAAACAAATGGTTTAACATTACAAAGATTTGAGCTTATTCTATCATTCGATGATGAGAATGTTACTACAATACATGGACCGGGAGCAGGTGCTACAGCAACAGCAACGGTAAGTGGCGGAGCAATTACAGGTGTTACAGTAACCAATGGAGGCTCAGGTTATACAGCAGCACCAACAGTTCAAGTATTTCCAGCAGCAGGAAATACAATTACCACAAATGCAGTACTTTCTGCTCGTGTTAGCAATGGAGTAATTACATCTATTGTAGTAGACACAGCAGGCGCAGGATATGATGATGCACCAGGAATAGAATTTGATGAAGAGTCTACTAGATCTTATGTTGTAGATGATGGTGCAGGTAACGCAGACGATGATATATATGGTTATCTTGTTAGAGTACTGACAAGCGTAGCATTTAAATCATATGCAGGCTCAGAAACTAACGCAGGATTTAAAGTAGGACAAATATACGCAATTAACGAAACAGGCGATGATGGTAAAGCGTATGCTGTTAGTGGCTATTTTGCTGAGGACTATACATTTATAGGTGGTTCTAATGATGCTTATATTAGAGTTACAGCAGTAACAACTGCAGGGCTACCTTCGGCGTTCACAGTAATTAATCCAGGTTCTACATTCTTAAATGATACAGCAGATATTTTACTTACATCTCCATCAGGAGAATCATGTACAGTTACATTAACAACAGGTTATCTATTCGAATACGAAGGTAAATGGAAAAACGATCAGGGTAAATTGTCTGATGTTAATGTAATTGCAGATAACAAAAGATATCAACCATACTCTTATGTAGTCAAATCAGGCATATCACAATCTATATGGGACAGATCTCTAAGAGATACTGTACACCCAGCTGGTATGGAAGTATTTGGAGACTTAGTTATAAGAAGTGTGGTAGACTTTAATGTACTATACGAAGTTGAATCTACAGGTTATACATTCTATATATTTGATGCAGATGATGAAGTTATAACAGTAGAAACACAAGTATTTGACTTTACATTACCCAAAACAGACTCCACAACAGTAACAGAAAATCATGGAATACATTTTGTTCCTGCTGGAAAAACAGAGTCTGTTTCAGCAACAGATCAAGGAGCTGGAGATCCTTATTGTGTAGATGGTTATTGGAATGATAGTACCGATGGTAATACAGCGGATAACTATAATATTGGAGACGAACAATTTGTTAAACATGTTTCCAAACCATTTACAGAAACGCTTACAGCAACAGATAGTGTTACAGAAGATAGTATAGATATATCTTTTGTTAGAGCGTTTACAGAAACACAAAATGCCACAGAGGCATTGGCAAAATCATTTAATAAAGTATTTGATGATGGATTTAATAATACATATTGGACGCCAGCTAATGGCGCAAGCTCTTATACTAATGATTTAGACAATGCAGGTAACTACATGTACTATGTAGGTACAAGAATTGCAGGTGTAAATGTAACAGAGTCTATAAATGTAGAAAGAATATTAGGCGCACAACCAACAGATACAATTTCTGTAACAGAAGTGGCCGTAATACAAGCAACATTTAATAGAGCTCTTTCAACTACATCAACTGCCACAGATACTGCATTTGTAGTAAACTTTAATACTACATTTACAGAATCATCAAGTGCTACAGAATCTAGTGCAAAAACTATTGCTAAAGTACTGGCTAATACAGCAACAGTAGGACAAGCAGTAATTAAATCATTGGGTGTAGCACCTTCGGATACAGCAACAACAAGTGATACTGACACATATCAATTAAATAAAGTCCAATCAGATACACCAACAGCAACAGAAAGTTTGGCTAGAGCATGGACAGTAAATAGAACACTTACAGATTCACCAAGTGTTGCAGATCCATTAATAAAATCCTTGTCTAGACCGGCAACGGATTCAGTCAGTGCAGCAGAATCTATTAGCACATTGTTGTCCAGAGAGGTAGTACTCTCAGATTCAACAAGTGTTACAGCATCTGAGGTACTACAAATTAATAAAGCAGTTTCGGAAACAATTACTGTATCCGAGGCTATAAACAGTATAAATACAAGTAAAGGATTAACAGAAACACCGACAGGTACAGAATCCTTAGCAAATGCACTAAGTAAACCGGCAACGGATAGTGGAACTGCTACAGACACGGGTACAGGTAAGATGCAGGATTATGTAGATCCTACTTACTTAGACTCAGACTATGTTGGTTCTAGTTGGAACTTTACATAACGGATAAACATATTAGGAGAATAAAATGTTTAAAAATGATAACTCAAAAGCTACAGGTAAGCTTACAGTTGAAATCAAAAACGACAAGGGCGTCGTTGTAGAAACTAGGGAAGTAAAAAACCTAGTGGTAGACGACGGACTAGGCTTTATTGCATCTAGAATGAAAGATGCTACAGCAACAGCTATGTCTCATATGGCTATTGGAACAGGATCAACAGCAGCAGCTGCTAGTGATTCTGCTCTAGGTTCAGAGGCAGCTAGAAATGCACTAACTTCTACAACGGTAACATCTAATGCCGTTGCTTATGTTGCATCATTTGCAGCAGGCGAAGGAACAGGCGCTATCACAGAAGCAGGTATTTTGAATGCCGGTTCTAGTGGTACTCTTCTTTGTAGAACAGTCTTTTCGGTTGTAAACAAAGGCGCGTCAGATTCAATGACAATTACTTGGACAGTTACAATTTCTTAAGGTAAATAAATGGCGCTAGTACTTAGAAGACTAGGTAGAGTAGAATTAGCAAGAACATTCCACAGGGATATTCGTAATAGCAACGACTACTTTCACTTTGCAATAGGGCGTACGGAGGCTTGGACAGATGATACAAGCCCCGAAACCCCTATTGACAATGACTCCTATGTTTCTAAGTTTAGACGCAGCATGATGTTTACCCAAAGAATTGACTCGGCAGATGTTTGCTTATTAGCCAAACGAAATGATTGGTCTTCAGGTACAGTATATGATGAGTATGATGATAATATTTCATCTACAAATCAAACCAATTCTGGAGCTTCCAATCTTGCCGATGCAACCTTTTTTATAATGACTGATGAATTTAAAGTATATAAATGTATCAGTAATAATAATAACGGACCAAGTACAGTCAAACCAACAAGTACAGGAACATCTGTATTCGAGTTGGGAGACAATTACAATTGGAAATTTATGTTTCAAATATCGGCATCCGATCAAAACAAATTTTTGGATGCCGATTTTGTTCCTGTTAGAAAATTAACAGGCAACCCTACACACGATGTTACCGGAGAAGTAGATAGTGTTACAATAACTGCAGGAGGATCTAGTTATACATCTGCTCCAACAGTAGTAATACAAGGAGACGGTGATGGGTTGGCAGCAGGAACAGCAACAATAGATACAAATCCAGCAAGTGGTACATACCAACAAGTTACAGGTGTTACAATAACAGCATCGGGCTCAGGTTATAGTTTTGCTTTTATAACATTTACAGGTGGAGGCGGTTCAGGAGCAACAGGCTCTGTTAATTTAGGAGACGCCGATTCTTTACCAGCATTACAAAGTGCTGTAGAAGGTGCAGCTGTAAGTGGTACATTAGACAGAGTTATTGTTACCTCAGCAGGACAAGACTACGCAGAAAGCGATGTTCAAGTTACTGTTGAAGGTGATGGTACAGGAGCAGAAGCAAGTGCTTATGTAAACGCAGCAACAGGAGCCATTACAAAAATAAGAGTAACAAATCCAGGCTCAGGTTATTCTTATGTAGATGTTAAAATTACAAACACAGCAGCGCCTGGAACAGGAGCTACAGCAAGAGGGATTGTTTCTCCACAAGGAGGGCATGGCTCTAATGCACCAAGAGAATTGTTTGCAACAAACTTAGGTGTAACTGTATCTCTTTCAGATAACGATAATAGAGATTTAATATTAGGAAATGACTTTAGACAAATTTCTCTAATAAAAAATATTAAAACACCAGCGGGTGTTGTTTATACAACTAACACAGCAACTGCATGTTTTATTATAAATGTATCATCATCAGCATTAAGTAGTTATGCTGTAGACGATAACATAACAACAGATGACGGAGGAACATTTACAGTCATACAAATAGATTCAGAAAATAATAATGTATATTTAACTTCTACGAATCCTATAATGACAACTAACTCCGTTTTGACAAATACTACAAAAAACATTACCAATTTGGTTATAAATAGTATAACAAATCCAGAAGTAGATAATGCTACAGGAGAAATTATTTACTTAGATAATAGATCACCGGTAACTAGATCCGTTGATCAGGTAGAACAGATTAAGGCATTGATTAGGTTTTAACAAATGGCACTAAATTTAAATACATCACCCTATTACGACGACTTTAGCGACGATAAAAGATTTCATCGCATCTTGTTTAAACCTGGTGTTCCAGTACAAGCTAGAGAGCTAACACAATTACAAACTATATTACAGGACCAAATGGAAAAAGGATTTGGTTTTGTTCTCCAAGAAGGAGCAGTAATTACAGGTTGCGCAGAATCACAAAGAACTATAGACTGGGTTAAAGTCAATGATACTGACGCATCTGCTACAACAATTAATAACACAGACTTAACTAAGTATCTTAATAAGGTTGTTTTAGGTAGTGTTACAGGTTTAAAAGCAAAAATTACAAGTGTTGAAACAGGTTCTGTAGGTGAAGCACCTAATCTAAAAACATTGTATGTAAAATATTTAAGTGAGACAGAAACACATACCTCATTTGAACCGTCAGAAACTTTAACAGTTATTACACTAAACGAAGAAACACAAGAAGCAAATGATGCAGGAACAAACCTAAACGGTGCTACTTTTGTTGTAAATAGTTTAGAAGACAATACAACACAAGCAGGCGGACCTGTAGGTACTACAACAGATATTACATTAGAACCTGGTATTATACATGCCAGAGGTTCTTTTATAAAAACAGATAAAATTACAGCAAGGGTAGATAGATATAATACTAGGTTAGCAAAACATGTAGGTTTTGTTATAACCGAAGCAGTAACACAAGCAGCTACAGATACAACACTATTAGATCCTGCACAAGGATCATTTAACTATAATGCTCCTGGAGCAGATAGACTTAAATATACAGTAGAGTTAAAATCTTTAGATGCTTCAGCAACTAAACCAGAAAATTTTTATTCATACGCACATTTTATTAATGGCGAAATTCAAAGAGTACACCTCAAAGATAATCCTTTAGCAGGGTTGGGTGATATTCTAGCAAACAGAACATACGACGAGTCAGGCAATTATCTTGTTAGAGGTAATTCAGTTACATTGAGAGAACATTTAAATGAAAATGACAACGGCGGTTTGTTTACATCAGGCAACAATGGCTCAAGAGCAGCTCTTGTAGTATCAGTTGATCCAGGTGTTTCTTATGTAGGTGGATTCAAAAGAGAGTTATTAAGTTCTAAAAGAATACCTATAATGAAACCAGGACACTTTATTACAAAAGAGTCTCAACCTATATCTACATCATATGGTAACTACATAGAAATAGAAGATGTTTCAGGTATCTGGGATGTCGACGGTGGCGCAGAAATTAAAATATATAACGCAGTACAAAACCAAAATGCCAGCCCACAAGGTAGTGAAATAGGTAAAGCAAAAGTTAGGCAATTAGTTTATTCTAGTGGCACAGCACCAACAGCAGTATATAGACTTTATGTTTATGATGTTGAAATGATTAATGGTGAATTTAAAGATGCAAGAGGTATTAGATACTCTGCTACTAATGGAGGTATTGCAGATTTAGTTCTTAATACACCTAACGCAGCAGGCACAGCCAATCAACAACCAGGTATAAAAGAAAGTAAGGTAAATAAATTAGTTTACAGACTACCTTACAAACACATCAAAACACTAAAAGCAGAAACAGGTAGTACATATGATTACACATTCCAATATCAAAAGGAATTTGATGTAACACTAGATAGCACTAATGGTTCTGCTACACTTACGGTTTCAGGTTCTGAGACATTCCCTTATTCGGGTGTATTAACTGAAACACAAAAACAAGATTTTATTTGTATTGCCACAGCAGCGTTCAACCAAACTAGCGGACCTTCAGGCGGTACAATAGCAGCAGGAGAATATATAGATTTATCCTCAGGCTCTTCAACAGCAACAGTTACAGTAAACAGTGCTACATCTATTACAATAGATACAGGCGGTGCAATAACAAGTGGCTCTGGAAACATTAAAGTTTATGTTCCTGTACAAGTAGCAGACGGCACACCTGTTGCAAAAGCATTGCTACAAGACAGATATGTAAAAATAGATACAGGTACAAACTCTGCAGGAACAACTGGAGAATATAATATAGGTGTTTCAGATCTATATAAAGTACAGCAAATTACAGCAGGCACAAATTCAGATTATACTACTGGCCAAGTAGATGTAACAGCTCAATTTAGAGTAGTAGATGGACAATCTGATAACTACATAGGACATGCTAAAATTGTTAAAAAGAATAACAGTACTTTAGATTTAGCAACTAATAGATATATTGTTGTTAAATATTCATTCTTTGAACATACAGTATCAGGACCTTCATTTGCTTGTGTAGATAGTTATCCAGTAGATGATACATCAAGTCCAGCAGCGAATACAATTAGAACTGAAGATATTCCTGTTTTCCAATCTCAAAAATATGGAACATTTAGTTTAAGAGACGCAGTTGACTTCCGTCCTGTAATTACAGCAACTGCTACAAACACAAGTACATTAGGTAGCGCAACAGTCAATCCTGGTAATGAAAGAAATATTAGTAGACCAGGTTCTGGTTTAACAAACCCTAAACCAACAAAAACTTTTGCTACAGACTTGCAATATTATCAAGGTAAAAAATTAAGAGTAGTATTAGACTTTGATGGCGAATATAGAATTATAGAAGGCACATACGGAGACGATCCTAAACTACCGGCTGAACCAGCAAGAACAATGACATTGGCTGAGGTAGATCTTAAACCTTATCCTTCACTTTCACCACAACTAGGTAGGCAAAAAGCCAAACCTGAATACACTAATGTTATTAAAAATGTATCTCAGAGAAGATACACAATGAAGAACATTGGTGCATTAGAACAAAGAATTAAAAACTTAGAATATTATTCTTCTCTTAACTTATTAGAGAATTATGCTAAAGACATGACTATTGTTACCGAAGGCGGTACAGATAGATTTAAGAATGGTATTCTAGTAGATCCGTTTACAGGACATAATGTTGGATCTGTATTAGATCCTCATTACAGAATTTCTATAGACCCTGAGAAAAAACATGCTAGACCATTCTTTGCAATGGAAAACATAGATAACAGAATATTCTCGGGTATTAATACTAATGCCACAGTAGCAGGAACAGAGCTAAAATTAACAGGCAATACAATATCATTACCATACAATAGAATGGTATTAACACAACAACAGCAAGCTTCTCAAACTGAGAACTTGACAAAAGAATTGTTATTCCAATATGCAGGGGAGATGACACTATCACCAGATGTCGATAACTTCGTAGACACAGCAATACAACCTGCAGTCAATGTAAACTTTGACGGAAACTATGACGCGTGGGAGAACATGGCAGAGGCTTGGGGAACACAATGGGGTTCATGGGAAGACTCAGGCGCTGCCAATGTTACATCAGTTACTGAAACAGCACAGTTTATTAATACTGGCGGAGGCTCAGGAGCTGGTGCGTCATTTACTACTACAACAACACAACAAACACAAGTAAGACAAGGTATAGGTCTAAATGTACAAGCATCAACAGAGACTCAATCATTAGGCGAGAAGGTTGTAGATGTAGCATTTGCTCCATTTATGAGAAGTCGAATGATTACAGCGACATGTACTAGACTAAGACCTGAAACAAGAGTATATCCGTTCTTTGATGGAGAGGATGTATCAGATAATTGTACGATGGCAGACGGCAGTACAACTACATTAACAACAGATGCAGACGGAAAAATAACAGTACTCTTTACAATACCTCAAGGAAGATTTAAAACAGGATCTAGGATATTTAAATTAACAAATAGCTCTACAAATTCTGAGAAAAATATTACGACAACATGTAATGCAGTTTACGAGTCATCTGGTTTTATACAACAAAAACAAGATACAATCGTAGGAATGAAAACTGCTAATGTTAGCTCAACAGAATTTTCAGATTCAAGAACATTAACAGATGTAAGCACAAGTTTTAGTGTTGGAGCAGGTACACCTTTACCTCCTCCCCCACCACCTGTTATTGTTAATAACCCGGTACCGGTTCCAGTACCCACAACAGTTTTTGTACCACAACCTGTACCACAACCACCGGTGATTGTAATTTCACCTGTACCGGCACCACCTATACCGCCGGTACCGGTACCACCTCCACCGGTAGTACCACCGGTTACAACGCAACCGCCGACACCGGTTCCGGCACCGCCTAATCCGGCGCCACCACCTCCGGTACCACCGCCCCCACCACCGAGTCCGGAGCCAACACCTGCGCCAACACCTGCGCCGACGGAACCGCCGGTTGTTACACAAGATTTGGAAACAGTTAGAGCAAATGTTAGAAGGTGGATACGACAAGGCCGTTTCAGAATGGGCGATCCTTTAGCACAAACATTTGTTGTGCCTAATATACCAGGCGGTGTGTTTATTACTGATGTAGAAATATACTTTAAGAACAAACCATCATCAGGTAATAACGGTGTTACAATGCAAATTAGAGAAGTTATTAATGGTGTGCCAGGAGCTCGTATACTTCCTAATGGAACAAAAAGATTAGAAAGAGCAGATATTAATACTTCACAAGAAAGTGAAGGTGTAACAACATTTGTAGGAACGACATTTACATTTGACGATCCTGTTTATTTACAACCAGATCAAGAATATTGTTTTGTTCCTAAACCAGAAAATGACGAAGCAGGATATGATATTTGGATTTCTGAATTAGGAGAAAACCAAGTAGGTACAACAGAAAGAATTTCTAAACAACCACATGGTGGTATGATGTTTACTTCAGCTAATGATAGAACATGGAGCGCTCATCAGGCAAAAGACATCATGTTTAACATACATAGAGCAACATTTAAAACAGGAAAAGTAAGTGGTAAAGTAACTAATAAAGACTTTGACTATGTAAACTTTAGTGAGTATAGCACAGGTTCAGCAATTAACTGGGACGCTGGTACTCACCTAGTAGGATTTACACCTACAATTACATCAGGAGGATCAGGATATTCTAGTGCTCCTACAGTTACAGTTGATAACAGTAATACAAATGGAACAGGCTTGACAATGACAGCAACAATATCTGGAGGAGCAGTAACAGCTCTAACAGTTACAAGTCCTGGATCAGGGTACACAAGTGCACCTACTATTACAATAGGAGCAGGAACAACGACAGCAACGGCAACACTTACATTACAACAAGGTAAAGTAGTTAATTACGATTCATTAAATGAACAAGTAACATTAGACAGAACAGCAGATACATTACCATTTACAGTAGGACAAAGAATAGGTAATACACAAGGAAGTGCTTTAATAGGTTCATTTACAGATAAAATTATTAATGAAGTTGCACTAAACGCAGGCCTACTATTGCCTCATGTATTAACTACTGCAACAGCTTGTATTTCAATTAATGAAACAGGCGCATCGGATGCTGTTTCTAAAACAGGTATTACAGAAGCATATACAGAATTAGACTTCAATACTACAACAGCATTAGAAAAAGAACATACTATTTACAGTAGATCTAATGAAATGTCTACTTACAATAGTGATAAAACATCGTTGTTGGAAATAGAACTAGGATCTGATTTAGAAAACACCAGTCCTATATTATCACTAGAACAATTAGATACTCTAGGAATAGTTAATAGAATTAATAATGATGCCACAGATGAAGACACAAGATTCAAAGGTAACGCAGAATCTAGATATATTACAAGAAGAGTAATATTAGAAGATGGCCAAGATGCTGAAGATATTTGTGTATACTTAGACGCAGCAGTTCCTAATGAAGGCAGCTTAAAAGTATATGCTAAATTACAAAACGCAGCAGATGAAGGAAACTTCCAGGAAGATTTAAGTTGGATAGAATTATCATCACAAACACCTCCATTTGAATCTACTGAAGATTTTGCAGAATACAAATATGGATTACCTCTTAAAGGCTCGAACGCAGCAGGACTAGACGGAGGTACACCTTCAGTCTTTGAATACGATGTAAAATGTGTTCAAAGTATTGCAGTGGGTGCAGGAGGAAGTGGTTATAGTGTATCACCTACAGTTACAATAACTGGCGGTGGTGGTTATGGCGCACAAGCAGAAGCAACAGTTTCAGGCGGTGCCATTACAGCAATTACGGTTACAAATCCTGGCCGTGAATATACAAGTGCACCAACAGTTACAATTACAGACTCTAGTGGATCAAGTGCTACGGCAACTGCTACAGTAGGTACAGTAACACATACAGGATTTAAAACATTCGCTATTAAGGTAGTGCCTTTAAGTACGACAACATCTAAGTGTCCTAAGTTTAAAGACTTAAGAGCTATAGCATTGCAGGCATAAGATGAATAAGTTACCAACAGGCATTATAAATATTGAGGGAGAAAAAGATCTTGTAAGAGATCGTAACTCAAAAGCTTTATTAAATACTAATTTAGAAAGTCTTAAGGCATATAAAATTAAAAGAAATGCAAATCTTAAGATAGTAGAGTATGAAAATGATATAAATACTTTAAAGACTGAATTAGTTGAAATAAAGAAAACTTTAGAACTTTTAGTCAACAAAATTACATAGGAAGAAACATGGCAACTTTAACATTAAGATCAGCAAAAGGTAGTCCTCTTACTAACAATGAGGTTGACGCTAACTTTACCAATCTTAATACTGACAAATACGAATCAGGATCTAATGTATCTTTAGGTACAATTTCTGGTACGACTGTTAATGTTACTTCTGTAACTACAACAGCAGGTTTAACAGTAGGAGGTTCTTCTACATTAAGCACATCTGCTACAGTATCAGCAGCAGGTTCAGACCAGTCAGGTGCTACAGCACTAACTAATTCGTATAATATTGTTACAACTGCTACAGCTAACCAGGGTGTAAAACTTCCTGATTGTGCAGCAGGTTTGGAAGCTTTTCTTTTGAATGACACGGCAGTTAATCTTAAAGTTTACCCAGCATCAGGCGAATCTGTTGATAGTGGATCAGCCAATGTTGCAGTAGATTTAGCGCCAGGACATTCATTGAAATTGGTAGGAGTAAGCGCAACAAAATGGAACAGGCTAAGTCCTGTAATCATTTACAACTCATCGGGAACAAGAGTAAATTAATAGGAAACGATAGGAATGAGACCTCTAAGAATTAAAGCATCAGCATATCCAGTAAGTTCAGGTAACTTACAGGGTTTGCAAGAAATGACAGATTCAGAAATAGAACAGTATTACAGTGCTATTTTAACATTAGATTTCGCAGATAATACAGATGGTTCTGGTACTGCGGAAATTAATATCAATGGAGGAACAGGAACTTCTATCGGAACAGCAACCGATACAAAAAGAGATGACGCAGTAGGAACACACCCAACAGACGGTGCAAGTTCTACGGTTACTACTTATACAGCTAAACAAATAGAAACAGCAGCGTCAGAAAGTATTACTAACAGACCTTTAGGATATGTATCCTCAGGTACAGTTGGAATGCACGAGTTCGACGATACAGAATTAGACACAGACATTTTAGATAAAGTCGTAGATGATTTTGTTGCACAAGGCGATTATACTGTAGGACAATATAAACTATCTACAAGCTCACCTTCAGGTGGTACTTGGACTTCTCGTTACACATTGGTAAACACAGAAGTAGATGGTACAAGCACAAGTTATTACATTTGGCAAAAGACAGCAGCTACAACATCAGCAGTAGCTAATTACAAACCACTTAAAGTAACAGGTGGTGGAGCTGGTGTTCAAGAAATGACTGTTGCTGAAATGGAACAAATTGTTCCTAATTTAAGAAACTACATGATTTCTAGTGGTAAAGGGAAATATGTATTACAAGCAGCAGCTCCAGGTTCAGGTACTTGGGTTGATCAAGGTTCATTTATTGATACAAAGAAAGAAGTAGCAGCACAAAACTATACAGGTTCTTATGAAGGAACATACACAGGGTCTTATACAGGTGGTTATACAGGTGCCAAAAACTACGCAGGCACATATACAGGTGCCAAATCTTATTCAGGAAGTTATGTAGGAACCTCAGGTTATGCAGGCACATACACAGGAACCTCAGGTTATTCCGGTACATATTCAGGTGACTACACAGGAAACTATGCTGCCAACTATTCAGGTTATGCAGGTACATCTTACGCAGGCACATACGCTGGCTCATATACAGGGTACTATACAGGTGCCAAAAACTATACAGGTTATTACACAGGTGCTAAAACATATGGCGGAACTTATGTAGGCACATCAAACTATGCAGGCACATACACAGGAACATCTGCTTATTCCGGTTCATATTCAGGTAACTACACAGGTTATTACTCAGGCACATATTCAGGCGATACAATTCAAAGTTCAAATGAAACAGTCAGTACGGTAAAACTGTGGCTTAGAACTGCTTAATTAGCAGTATAAATAAACTTACATTATGGAGATATTATGGCAAACGAAAATGTCGTTCTTGAGATTGATCCTAGTAATATAACAACAGTCCAAGACGAACCCAAGAAAAGAAATTTTGTTTACAAAGATCCTTATTGGTCTAATAAGGATGCCAAACATATGATCGTAACTCTTGAATACGAAGATGGTAGAAAGTCTACAGCATCTATTCAAGACAAAGACGGCACAAATCCAGATTACAAAGCAATACTAGAAGAGTTTGGTGAAGAAGTATTAGATAATAACACAGCAGAAGGTGTTAGACGTCGTGATGAACAAGTTAAGAAAAGACTACAAAGAAAAGAAACAGAAGCAGTTAGGGCTAGACAAGAAGCATTGTTTGGTGCTAAGTTACAAGCATTTGAAATAGATAAAATTAAACATTCATCTAATGTAGAATTGAAAAGACTTATTCGTAAGGCAAAAACACCTTTGGAAGTTACATCTTATACAACAATTTTATTATTAGATGACTTTATGAATAACAAAACTGTAACAGACTTGTGGGACGAAACTCCAAATCTAATACAGAAATTGAAAGAAGTTGCGGAAGTAGTTTTTGATGAAAGAGATAAATCCTAAAGATTTTCCTGAGAACGGATTTGTAATTGTAGCATCGTTAAAGGAAAGATTTTATAAAGCAGCAATAGAATGTGCAGAGTCAGTTAAATTATTTTGGCCTGAAGCACATATTACAGTATTCGTAGATCATGAAGAATGGATCAAACCATCTGATTACAATGTAGCAGATTATATTGTACATTGGGAAGTACCTAAACATATTAGAGCTAAACTATGGGCATTAGGTAACACACCTTATAAAGGTATTACATGTTACTTAGATGCAGACATGTATTGTCAACATGAAGATGTAGAATTTATATTTGATCAACTGCCTGATGATTTAGATTTATTGTTTACAAAAATTAGACCTTACAATGCTAAGGTAACTAAACTTACAAACACAGAAGAAATGACAGCACATTGTGGCATGTTCTTATATAGAAACAATCCTCATACAATTAAACTTATGGAAGATTGGTATGGAGAATATGTTAAACAAAATCTTAGAGATCCTAAAGGTGGTTGGGTACATGAATTGGGAGGCGACTATCCTAGTGATGTAAGAAAGTGGGATACTTTTACAATGTGGCGACTACTTACATACGGAGATGGAGATGTAAAGTGGAGAGACGATTTACATATTAGATGGAATTTTATTAATGGACATTTAGATAGTGAACTTGAAGGTGAAGAAATAGTTTTTTGGCATTACACTATCCCACAACACGAAATACACTTGAAGAGAAAATAATGAAATGGATTAATATGTCAGATGAGATACTAGATATGTTGAATCCATATACCGATTGGTTTTTCAAACAAGATACAACTTGGTTAGACGAAAAATCTAAAGAACACGAAAAGAATACAAGTACATTAGAACATGCCTGTTCAGATGATTATCTAAAAGAGATAGTAGAAAAAGATGGTAGGCATGAAGGATATCCTGAGATATCATACAGTTTTGATCTTGCCTCAAGAACTATACCAGGTGAGTTTCAAGAGAAATACAATGAGCTAACTGATGAGCTCCTGGCATTCTTAGGTGCCAGGAACCAAGCTGTTCATGTATATTATCCTAAGAATGGATTCATGGGTTGGCACAATAACTGGAATGCACATGGATACAATATATTATTATCATATACGAAACATGGGGGCGGGTTCTTTAAGTATAGAGATCCTGTCACCCATGAAGTAGTAGAGATGTTAGATCCAGGTGGTTGGTCTGCGAAAGTAGGTTATTATGGCAGGGGCAGAGAACCCGATAAAGTCTACTATCATTGTGCTGGAACACACGAACCGAGACTCACATTAGGGTTCGTAGTACCCAATTTGGACATTTGGCGGTCCATGATTGAGGATATTTCTGGAGAAGATGCCTCACATTTCTCCTAAGTTACTGATATAACTACAAAAAAGATTTCAAAAGATTACCCTAAAAAGGTTGACTTCTGGTTCCTCAGAGTGCATAATGTATGTATATTAAATAAAAAGTGAGGACTTTAAATGATACTAGATAACGAAGTAACAATAGCAGGCGAAACAGTTCGTAAAGAAAGATGGGGCATGGCAGCACATCACGATGAGAACAAAACTTTTACAGGTGATGTTTTATACAAAAGCCAAGTAAGAACAGCTCCAAGTGGTTATTCTTATGATAACTCCATTGAAACAAAATTCCAAGACACAGCTCAAGTAGATGGGCTTACAGTTTGGAAATCAAATGGTGAGGTTCCATTCGCAGACATGCTATTAGACTTTGTACAAATTGGTGCAATAACTTTAGAACAAGCAGAGTTCTCATTACTTCAAAAACAAAAAGATCAAAGTGCAAGTATTTCTAAACTTTACAGAGCAGACGACGGCAATATTTACTTAAGCGAAGATGCCCTAGCATATCGTAAAGAAAGACTAGCAAAAATAGCGGAGGCAGCGTAATGATATTTCCTTTACCAACACTCTACAAAAGAGACACGAACGGAAACATTCGTGAACTAACAGTAGAATATTCTCAGGGTGTATTGAATGCTACTCGAACTATTGCTGGTATAAAAGACGGCAACCTAGTTACAAGTGGTTGGAAAAATGCTACAGGTAAGAACACAGGCAAAGCAAATGCTACTACAGATGCTGAACAAGCACAAAAAGAAGCACAAGCAATGTGGGATAAGAAAGTAGAAAAAGAATACTTTGAAGACATTTCAAAGATTGATACTTACGATAAGTTCAAGCCAATGTTAGCTCATGACTATGCAAAAAGGCCACAGTCAAGTGGTATTAGTCAACCTAAGTTAGATGGCATTAGATGTATTGCAAGAAAAGATGGACTTTACACAAGAGCAGGTAAAGCAATTACAACTTGTGATCATATCTTTTTAGCACTACAACCATTCTTTGAAGAGTATCCTAAAGCTATTTTAGATGGTGAACTTTACAATCACAAATTAAAAGAAGACTTCAACAAAATTACAAGTCTTGTTAGGAAAGTAAAACCTACACAAGAAGAACAAGAAGAATGTTTTAAACTTGTTGAGTATCATGTATATGATTGTCCTTTCTGGGGTAGAGGTTTAGCTGAAACAACTCTAGATAGAATAAGTTTTATAGAAGATCAAGAGTTTGAAAGTCCTATTGTTACAGTTCCAACAGATACTTGTGAAGATCAAGAACAGTTAGATGCTAAGTATTCACAATATACAGAAGATGGTTACGAAGGACAAATGGTTCGTAACCATGGCGCTTACGAAAACAAAAGAAGTAAGAACTTACTGAAAAGAAAAGAGTTCATTACAGAAGAGTTTGATGTTGTAGAAGTATTAGAAGGCTCAGGTAATTGGGCAGGATATGCTAAACACTTTGTTCTTACAGACGGCACAGAAACATTTAAGAGTGGTGTAAGAGGCAATCAAGAAACACTTAAGGCTCTATTAGAACAAGAAGAGAAACCTACTTGGGTTACATGTAGATTCTTTGAAAGGTCAGTAGATAATATTCCTAGATTCCCGGTTGTAATTGATTGGGGTGTAGGTAAGAGGGAAGACTAATGTACACATATTTAAAAGAAATCACCGATTGGGGTGAACACAAAGTCAAGAACCATACATATATCTTCAATGAGAAAGGACAGAATGTTGGTTATATTAAAACAGGAACCAAGGAAGAACTTTTTTACAAAAAACCTTCCAAGCTCTTTTCTAAATCTCGAAGGAAATTTATTAAACTTAATCGTACTTAGAAAATCTTAGTCTTACAAGAGCTTTTCTTACAATAGCAATTCCAGTTAATCCTATAAAGTTAATAAACGCAGCCATCTCAGATGAGGTGCCTGCGTAGTCAATGCAAGCCTTAATAATGAATACACTTAACGGGAACATAATAATTGCTCCTATTGCAGTATCTACTGTTGCTTCATGTAGTGCTTTCTTTAATTTATTATTTTGTACCAATTGCCATAAATCTGTCATAGTAAACTTTCCCATTCCAATCGTAATAGAATTGTTTTACTTTGCCGGTATAACTGACGTCTTTCAATCCGGCATTTTCAATTAACGCTTTCTCACTATCAACACAATTAATGCCATACATTTCTTCTATAACATTTGAATTCTGTACAGCAAATACAGCGTGTTTGTTTGCTGTTTTTAAATCTTTCAAAGGATACATCTGTTCTGCTCCCATTGTAATAACTACATCAACCTTTAGTTGATTTAATTCATCAAATGCGAACGGAATATCCATGTTCCAGTGATTTATTTTTATGTATTCTTCTGCTATATAATGCTTATTAAACACCTTAGAGAGCTCTAAAGCTTCTTTATCGATGTCAACTAGGTGCATTTCTCCCACGGACAAGTTCTCACATAAGAGAGGAACTAAAGGTATCCCTAACCAGCTGTTTAAGATAAGAATGTTAAACTGCTCGTCTTTCATATAGTCATCTAAACTATTCTTTAGTTCTTCCACCAGCCATATACCAGCTTCCATAGTATTAGGATTCAATGCTTGTCTAAAGTCATCATGTTTATGTTTCATTTCATGCTCTACTTTAGCGAGAGCATCGCCCCAATGTTGTAAATTATTTAAAAAATTAAAATTTAACATCTTCTTTTCTTCCCATTGAATCAAATAAACAGACATATGGTATTTGTCTGAATACATGTTTTTCTATATCATGTGGATATATATAGCCTTGGTTATAACTATAAAACCACCCTAACGGAAAATATTTAATTCTTGCTACACCTTTGTGCATAAAGAAATTATCTATTCCACGATAGTACCATAAGATTTTTTCCTTGTGTGCTTTAAAATAAAGAGTTATATTTTCTTTATCTAAGTTATCGTTCCATCTTAATATACTAGAATTTAAATCTGTATATCTATGAGGAACATGTTCTGTTTCTTTTTTCTGTGTTTCTAAATCATGCCAATGTGTTTGGCCAAAACATAGACAATCTTCAGGATCAAAGTTTGCTATGTCATCTATATTCTTTTGTATAATAATATCTAAATCGAAGAAAAGATTCTCACCTTTTTGTCTTACGACATTATCATCGAATAGATACATTTTATTCCACCACTTCTCTAATTTGTTTCCTGCAGGAAATGGTATAACTTTTATATTATCATCTAGTCCTTTTGGTTTATCAGTCAAACAATAAAATTTAAAATCCCGAGATATATATTCACTACAAGATTCGTATATCTTATTTACATGTTTGGCAGAATACTTACTGCCCCATTTGACTGTATAAATGTTCATTGCCAATGTTTTAATAAATCCGGGTCCACCAATTCATTTTGTTTAACACTACCTCTACCTTTAAGCATAGGTTCGGGTAGTAAATCAATATTAAATACACAGAGGATTGGTGTCTCTCTATATATTTCTGTTTCTAAATCGTCGTCTTCCCAACTACGACCTCGGTTATAAGAGTAAGCATAATCTGCTGGGAAATGATCCCAAAGTTTTTTGCCCCAATCGCCCCACCTCCAAGAATGATAATTGTCAGTTCCATCTGTATATGTAAACCAAATCTTATCTTTGTTTTCTAACACATCATGCCATATACATTCTGCTTGATCGTCGGACCAAACTTGGCAACTGCCATTTGTATATGCACCGTGTGCTAATTTAAATTTTCTTGTTTTCATTGGACGAGGATCTTGCCACCAACTTCTTAGCTTTGTCGGTCTTTCCATATTATAGGTTAATATAGGCTCTATATTGTTTTGAATGATTACATCCAAATCAAAGAAGACGAAGCGTCCTGTCGGCTTATCTGCTGCAAAATTGTGAGTATTGAAGACAAATGTTTTAGGTCTGTCCCAGCATCTAGCCATGCCATACTTAAAGTCATCAGAGCCGAACCAGTACTTAGGATGAATGGTATCAATGTCTGGAAATGGTATAACCTGAATATCATCATCCAATCCTTCAGCGTCATCAGTATAACAGTAAAAATGGAAATCGTGCTTATCATCTGTATGCCTCCTTGCCATGTTTTTTAGTTTATTCACAAAATGAGGACCATACCTAGTACCCCATTTAGAACATACTATATTTACTCTCATAGTTGCTCCTTTGCCAGCGGAAATACATTACTTATAACTTTAGCAACTTCATGGGCTATATCCATGTGTTCTGCTTGTGTTCCGTTAGCACCTCTCAATTCTATGTAATGAACCCAACTTCTTAGAGTACCATTAACATACATTCTACTAATGGTGTTACCTTCAGGCAACACCGCCCTTGCTTGTTCTTTTGCAATACCATGTTCTAATGCCCATGTATACGCATATCTAGTTTGTCTAATTATATCTTTTTGTAAGTCATTCCACTTTATTCTTAAAGCCTGATCTTCTAAGGTATCTCCTAGTTCAATACTATTTTGTCTGTTCTTAGGATCTTGTAGTCTTGCTTCTCGAACTTCAAATTGCAAATCCTTTGTAGGGTTTGCATACCTTTGACTGTATTCTTGAAAACTAAAACTTCTGTGTCTTAAAATTTGCCTAGCAATATCTCTTGTAGTTTCTATTTCTAAACATACACTAACCATTTCTAATGGCGACCAGTGTTTGTGTTTCATTAGATACTTAATAAGTTTCTCGCTAGTTTCCTGATTGTTTTGATTATCAGGATTACTTACCCTAGCACAGAACGCAATTAGTTCTGTTGGGCTTGTACTAGAAATTAATTCTTTTCCATCTGTTTGACTGTAGCTAATTAACTTAACCTGCATATGACATAGTCCTTACCGTATTGTTGTTTGTGTTTAGCAAGCTCTTCCGTGACTTGCATTGTTTTATATTCAAAGTCTGTAATATCCGATTTGATAACCAGAACAGCAAATTGAGACTCTTCAACTATTGGTACATAGTTATCGTAGTCTTCAAATGTGCCTTTTAATATTACCGACTTTTCTGTTGTTACTTCTAACATGTTCCACCTTGTTCATTATGTATTACTGCCGGATTTAACTTTAATAGATTATTAAAGTATCCTTTATAAAAATCATTTGTAAAAATTTCTTCTAATGTGTATTCCTTTATATTGTTCTTATCCCAACTATACAATAACTCTGTCTTGTGTTCAGGAGAGTTATATGCTGTTATTAGATTAAGTGCCACATGTTTACAGGGAAACACATTACCTGTTGCACTTAGATAAAATTGATTATTAACTTTACCCTCGCACTTAACATGTGGAGAAAACTTTATTGTTCTCTCTTTATATATATCATCTTTTTTTCGTGTCTGTAGAGTTTCTAGTTCTATAAGTTTGTAGTCAGGCATATCCTGTTTTTCATTTTTCTCTACAATTTTTTCTTCCTTAGGCACGCTATTTTCATATACAAATCCAGAAAACATATATTGTTTAGAAAGTTTTTTAGCTTTTTGTATATCATTGTCTAATTGATTTGTATGTGTATAAGACCAAAACACTCTACAACCTGCATCTAATAATGTTTTAGCATTTTCTAATATTTTTTTCTCTGGATTGCCTGTATCAATTTGGAAAGTTATATTACCTACTTCTTTTAACGCTTCTGCTAAATTACGCCACCATATAAAGTCATTTATTTTCTTTCCATCTGTAACTAAGTCTGTGCCTATACCCCAACGACTAGCAAAGAATTGTACAATGTCAAATAAATCTGGATTATCTGTAGGCTCTCCTGTCAGTCCTTTTAGTTTGACTCTTTTGATTTTAGCCCTTTCTATGTATTCATACGAAAATGCTTTTTCAATATCCTCTATTGTAAGACAATCACCCTCACTATTAATACACTCTATTTCTATTTTTTCAGGCAACCAAGGATACAAATCTGTTTCTTTATTGTACATCTTTTCTATTTGTTCTTTTGTATAGTCATCATACCAATAAGGTAAAGCAACAATATTCTCATCTGTAGTTTCAGGATATGTTGCCGTAGTATCCTGTAAGAAAGGTAGAGTACCATCTTCTATAAAAAATTTATTATGGAAAGCGTCATATTCATATAATAGATCGTCTTCATTTTCTTCCCATTCTTCTAAAATTTTTTCTACTCTATCATTTCGGAAAATAAAGTAACAAAGATTACCGTCCTGCAGTCGAACACGCTTGTTGGTCTTATAAGTCTCTATGTCCCCTATGTTGTTAATAATAGTGTTAGGAGTAATAAACAAAGAGCTACTCTTAGGCTTTGTGTATCTCATAATATCTATTTCTAACCAATCTATTCCATATTTAGGAACATGAAAAGTAATACCCTCAATGTAGCCGTCCATCTTTTTGGTTGACATAAGCAGATCCATTTCATCATCTTGTACAAAGACAACGAATTCAAAAGGATCTTCTATCAGCTTCTTGCATTGAGTATACAAAGCGTTTATTTGTAACTGACTGTATTTGTTATCTAGCTGATTTGCTATTATTGTTACCATGCCAAAATCTCAAAAGTGTCTCATCTTCTAATTCATCTATTTTTATTTGAAACTCATTGTTATGTGAGTCTATATTAAACAAACAAAATCTAGGTTGTTCTCTATATTTATGTGGATCTAAATCATCAGGCCACTGCTTACCTCTGTTATAACTATACACCCATTCGTAAGGTATATTGTTCCAAAAATCTCTTTGTCGCCAGTAATGATAATTATCTGTACCTTTAAAGAAAGTTCTATATATTTGTTGATCCTCGTCTAATGCGTCCCAGAATATATGTTCACATTGATCTTCATTCCAACACATGACACTAGAATTGTACATTGTACCTCTAATGTCTATGAATAATCTTTCATGTATTCTTTTAGGATTATCCCATCTAACATGAATGATTCTAGGCTTAAGAGCTAATTCTTGTAAGTCTGTTATATCATTTTGTATAATTACATCGAGATCTAAATAACACCATTTACCCATATAACCTAAAAAGTTATGAGAGTTGAATACTAAAAATTTAGATCTATCCCAACACCAGCGTTCTTTACCAAACCAAAACTTAGGATGCAAAGGTTCTATGTCAGGTATATCTCTTGTATCACACTCTAATCCTTTACTATCATCTGTAAAACATGTAAAGGTAAAGTCCTTATTGTAGTGTCGTTGCACCGCACGATATAGATTGTTTACATATTGTGGTGAGTATTTAGTGCCCCACTTGATGCATACAAAGTTCATCATATTCTTTTACTTGCTCCGGATATTGTTCTTGATTATTCAATAATGCTATTGTGTATTCTGGCCTATATTTTCTACCTGCAAATACATAAGAGTAAACCTCATGATTAGGTAAATGTTCAAATGTAAAACCTTCATGGTATAAGAATGTATCGTCACCATGAGGGTATTGTAAGTTATATTTATGTTCGTTTCTAGCATAGTGATGCCAAATATGAGTAGCGTCTTTCCATAACATTACACTAGAATTAAAATTGGATAAAGGATGTTTACTGTGATATGGAAATTCATCTATAGGCATTTGATCTATACCTTTATCTTTCCACCATGTATATGCTATAACAGGATTATTTACACAATAATCAAACAAATGATCTATAGGTTTTTGTATTCTTACATCTAAATCTAAGTATAATATTGTACCTAAATCCTTTAACTGAAACAGTTTGAGCTTTTCCATATTGCCTGCTGGCTCATGTTCTAAGTATAAAACACCTATTGCAGGGTTCAAACCGTATGCATCGTCGGTTACACAGACATAATTGTACTGTCCTTCCGTGTGTTCGTATATAGCATTGACGTCATCTTCGCTATATTTGTCACCATATTTTAATGTTAAAATAGTTTTCATTGTAATCACATTTATTTATAAATAAGACTATATACGATAATTTAGAGAAAACTACTGATGGCAACCATTTCTAATATAGTAATAGATCAGGGCACAACATTTAGTTTGGAGCTTAATCTAACAAACGACGACGGATCTGCTAAGGATTTAGCAAATTATACCGTGACTTCTCAGATGAGAAAAAGTTATGAAGCTACAACAGCTACTGATTTTACTACTGCTAAAGTGGATGCCACAGGAAAAGTTACAATATCGTTGACTGCAGCACAAACTGCAGCAGTCAAAGCAGGAAGATATGTTTATGACATTGAGATAGCCTCATCGTCAGAAACATTAAGAGTATTAGAGGGTATAGTTACCGTAACACCTAATGTTACGAGAGCATAGGAGATATAGATGGCAGTTACAGTATCAGCATCAAGTACACCAATAAAAGTATCAACATCAGTAGGTAGTACAAGAGTCGTAAGTTCTGCTACACCTCAGTCTGCGATTGCGACGGCAACAACGATTGATAATCTTTCGGGATTAGATACCTCAGCAAAACAAAACGGTTATACTCTAGTTTATGATGGAACCAGTGGTAATTGGCAAGCAGCACCAGCATCGTCTGTTGCAGCATCCATTACTGCAATTGATGGTGGCACATTTTAGTATGATATTAAGCTTAATATTATATAAAACATTTAACTAGGAGAAAATAAATGGCAACAACAATTCAAATTAAAAGAAGTACAGGCTCAGCAGCCCCCGCTACTTCTGATTTAGTTGAAGGCGAATTGGCGTATGCTGAGGATAGATCGGGTAGTGGAGCATCTGCTAAGTTATACATTTCATCTATTGATTCAGGTGGTAGTGAAGTAATTCAAGAGATTGGTGGTAAGTACTACACAGATCTTATTGACAACGCTACAAACGCAGCAACTGCTAGCACCATTGTTAAGAGAGATGGAAGTGGACACTTTAACGGTGCAACAATTACAGGTTCAACACTTACAGATGGCACAGCAAGCATAGCTTCAGGTGCTATTACAGGAGCAACAAACATAACAGCTTCTGGTACAGTACAATTTGGATCTTTATCAGACGGTACTATTACAGCAACAGCATTTGTAGATGAAGACAATATGGCTTCTAACAGTGCAACGCTTATTCCTACTCAACAATCAGTTAAGGCTTATGTAGATGCAACAGCATCAGCGGCGTTTGACTTGGATTTTAGCGGTGACTCTGGTTCAGGAACAATTGAACAAGCAGAAACATTTGCTATCACAGGTGATACAGGTATTACAACAACAGCATCTGGTAATGGTTTAGCCATTGATCTAGATGACACAGCAGTTTCAGCAGGATCATATGGTTCCAGTACTGCCATTCCTGTTATTACAGTAGACGCACAAGGTCGTATTACATCAGCTAGTACAGCAACAACAAGCTCTACTTTAACTATTGGTGCTGACAGTGGTTCAGACGATACAGTTACAGTAGGAACAGATACACTTAACTTTGTAGGTACAGCCAATGAGGTTGAAACAACAGTTTCTAATAACCAAATCCAAATTGGATTACCAAACAATGTAACAATATCAGGTAACCTTACAGTTAGTGGTACAACTACAACTGTAGATTCCACAACTTTATCCGTAGCAGATCCATTGATCTCACTTGCAACAGGTAACAATTCATCTGACGCAGTGGACATTGGTTTATATGGTTTGTATGACACTTCAGGTTCAACAGACTTGTATTCAGGTTTCTTCAGAGACGCTAATGACTCTGGTAAGTGGAAACTATTTAAAGACTTACAAGCAGCACCTGGCACAACTGTTAATACAAGTGGAACAGGTTACGCCGTAGCTACATTAGTAGCAAACTTGGAATCATCTAGTGTAGCAATCACAGGTGGTACTATTACAGGTATTACTGATCTTGCAGTAGCAGATGGTGGTACTGGCGCAGGTACATTTACTTCTAAAGGTATTCTTTATGGTAATGGTACAAGTGCTTTACAAGTAACAGCAGCAGGCTCAGAAGGACAAGTCCTACAAGCAGGCTCAGGCGGTACGCCAGAATTCGGAGGAATTGACGGCGGTACTTATTAATAAATTTTGAGGATTTTGAAATGGACGAACAATTAATTAATGAATATATTAATAACTTAGCAAATCAGGTCAATAATTTGACTCAAGAAAATATATTATTAAAAACTAGATTAACTATATTTGAAAAGAGAGAGAAGGATAGATTGGAGGTAGAGGCTAAAAAAGAGGAACCACAAAGTGAGTTCACACAGCCTGAACCGATAAAAGAGGAAAAAGATATTCCTCCTTTAGTGAAAGGCCCTAAGCCTAAAGGTTATAATCCTAAAGTGGATGGACCTTTACCTCTTATCCCTAATCCTAAATTAGCAAAGGAATAATTAAATGGCAACAGTAATTAAAATTAAGAAATCAGAAACTGCCAGCAGCGCACCTAGTACATCAGATCTAGTTGCAGGTGAGGTAGCTCTTAATACAGCAGATCAAATAATGTATGTAAGAGACTCTGGAGGCTCTATTGTAAAAATAGCAAACTTCTCAGAGGCTGATCAATCCTTAGTTTTTCCTACTGGCGATTATGGTAGTGTTGCAGATAGTCTAACAACAGACGCATTTGGTCAACAACTCGATAAAACATTTGATTGTAATACTAGCGTAAAGTATAGAGTTCAAACTGTGGAACTAGGGTCAAGTTCATCAATTTAAGGAATAGAGATGACAGTAACAGTACAATTTAGACGAGGAACAACAGCACAAAATAATGCGTTTACAGGATCTATTGGTGAAATATCTGTTAATACTACTAATAACTCTATTAGAGTTCATGATGGTTCTACGGAGGGCGGACATGAACTTATGAAATCGGATGCAACTAATATTGATGGGAGTATTGCAAGCTCAAGAATATCCGGAACTATAACAGCTAGTACATTGGCAGATGGATCTAGCATAGACGGCGGAACATATTAAATTAGGAGAAAACAATGCCAACACAGGTACAATTTAGAAGAGGCACAACAACACAGAATAACTCTTTTACCGGTGCGGTAGGTGAACTTTCCGTAGATACTACGCTAGATACAGTTAGAGTCCATGATGGCTCAACGGCAGGAGGACACAGGCTTGCCAAGTATTCAGAAATAACAACTGGAGACATAACGGCAGTCGTAGCAGGCACAGGTTTATCCGGCGGTGCAACTAGCGGTAGTGCAACGGTAGCACTTTCCCACTTAGGATTAGAAAGTTTATCAGATCCAAACGATGATCAAATTATATTTTGGGACGACTCGGCTGGAGCAACAGCATTCCTTGATATTGGTTCAGGACTTGCCATATCAGGAACAACTTTATCTAGTTCTATAACACAATATGCAGACTCAGATGCAAGAGGAGCAATCAGTGTAACAGATTCAGGCGGAGATGGTTCTCTCGCTTACAATAATTCTACAGGAGTTATAACATATACAGGACCTAGTGCCTCAGAAGTTAGGGCACATATAACAGCTGGAACAGGTGTAAGTATCAGTTCTGGCGAAGTAGCTATTGGACAAGCAGTAGCAACATCTAGTAATGTTACATTTGCAGATGTAGCAGCAACAGGTAATTTAACAGTTACAGGTAACCTAGATGTAAACGGAACGACTACAACTTTAGATACCACAAACTCAACAATAGCAGATAGACTTATTGAGTTAGGTAATGGAACAACTGGAACACCAGGTAATGACATGGGTCTAGTACTCGAAAGAGGAGACTCAGATAACGCATTTATTGGTTGGGACGAAAGTGCAGACAAGTTCCTAATGGGAACAGGCTCATTTACAGGAGCAAGCACAGGAGATCTTACAGTTACAACAGGAACACTTGTAGCAAATTTAGAAGGCAATGTTACCGGTAATGTAACAGGCAACGCAGATACTGCAACAGCATTGGCAACTGCCAGAGCAATTGCTTTGACAGGAGATGTTACAGGTACAGCAAACTTTGACGGTACAGCAGGCATATCAATTAGTGCAACTATTGCAGCTAATAGTGTGGCTTTAGGTACAGACACTACAGGTAATTATATGGCACAAGTTTCAGGTGGAGACGGTATTACAATCTCTCATACACAAGGAGAAGGTTCCACAGCTACTATTACAGGAACGGCTATATATAATAGTAGTGGAACAAAACTTAACTAGGGGTAAAATATGGCATTAGCTAGCAGACAGGACTTACAAGACTACGCACTTAGAAGACTAGGTCACCCTGTTATTGAAATCAATGTTGATGAAGGACAACTATCAGACAGGATAGATGATGCCTTACAATTCTTTCAAGAATATCACTTTGATGGTGTAGAAAAAACATTCGTAAAACATCAGATAACAGGTTCCACATTAAAGCTAACTGCCAACCTAGCTAATAATTTCCAAAAGGGAGAGACTATTACGGGTGGCACATCAGGAGCTACAGCATTAGTAGATGGTGCTGATAGTACAGCACAGTTTATACAACTAGAACAAGTAAAGTCTGGCACATTCCAGGGTGGAGAAACTATCACAGGTGATAGATCAGGAGCTACAGCTACACTACATGGAACAGATACTTATATACAAGGCGATATAGAAAAAGGATATTTGCCTATTAGTAATAATATATTAGGTATAACCAAAGTATTTAACTTTGGAGGCGCAGCAACTAACAATACAAGAGATGGACAACTATTTGATTTAATGTATCAGTTTAGAATGAACGATCTCTATAACTTAATGGGTGCGGATATGATTTATTATTCCGTAGTCCAAACACATTTGACAACTTTGCAGAAACTCCTAACAGGGGATAGGCAAATTAGATTTAATCGTAAAACAGATAGGCTTTATATAGATACTGATTGGGACAAAACATTCAATATTGGAGACTATGTTGTAGCAGAAGCGTATGCTATTATAGATCCTGCTACATATTCAGAAGTCTATGATGATATGTTTCTTAAGAAATATACAACTGCATTATTTAAAAAACAATGGGGCGATAATATTAAGAAGTTTGCTGGAATACAAATGCCGGGTGGTGTAACATTAGATGGACAACAGATCTATCAAGAAGCCATTGAAGAAATTAGGCAAATAGAACAGGAGATGCAACTTAAATACGAATTACCACCTCAGTTTATGATAGGATAATACTATGCCAACAAACAACTTTTTCCAAAATGGCGGTGGCATAGGCACAACAAACGAACAGCGCTTAATAGAAGATCTAATTATCGAGAGCCTTAAAATATATGGCCACGATACTTTTTACCTGCCTAGAACATTAATAAACAAAGATACGGTATTTGACGAGGATCAATTATCTAGTTTTGATGCTGCCTATCCTTTAGAAATGTATTTGGAAAATGTACAAGGTTTTGCTGGACAAGGAGATATATTTACAAGATTTGGTATGGAAGTTAGAGATCAGGCAACTTTCATATTAGCAAAAAGAAGATGGGAGGACATGGTAACAAGACAGAGTCCTTCTTTGGCAACTAATCTTAGACCTAATGAAGGCGATTTAGTATATTTCAGCAGAACAAAATCTTTATTCGAGATTAAATATGTAGATTTTCAAAATCCATTTTATCAGGCAAATCAAATCTATGTTTACAGATTAACTTGTGAACTGTTCGAATACAGCTCAGAAGATTTGGATACAGGTATTGCAGAAATAGATGCAATAGAAACAAAATACTCTCAGGATATGTTGGAGTATCAATTCAAACTAGAAGACAATGGATTATTCCTAAAAGAAGATGGTGGTTCATTAATTACAGAAGCATATCAAACAACTGTATCCGAACCTATAGACAATACAGACTTTGATAACCTACTATCTATAGAAGGTATATTAGACTTCAGTGAAACAAATCCATTTGGTGAGATAGGAGGCTCGTAATGTTTAAGAATAAAACATTTTATCACAGCCATATAAGAAAGGCTATTATTGCCTTTGGAACTATATTCAATGATATAAACATTGAAAGAAAGAATAGCTCAGGTGCAGTAACACAAACATTAAGAGTACCTTTAGCGTATTCTACAAAACAAAAATTTATGACACGACTTGCTAGAGTGCCAGACTCAACAACAAGAGGTGAAGTAGCACTTACATTGCCTAGAATGGGATTTGAGATAAATGGTTTAACATATGATCCAGCAAGAAAGGTAGTACCTATACAAAGAAATAAAGTAGTGGGTATAGGAGATGATGCTAATACTGTTAGATCTGTATTTGCTTCCGCTCCGTGGAACTTAGATATAGCATTATATATATTTGCAAAGAACCAAAGTGATGGATTGTCTTGTTTGGAACAAATTATTCCTTACTTCAATCCAGACTTTAATATTACAGTTAATGATCTCCCTGAAGTGGGAATTAAAAGAGATATAAAAATTACATTAGATAATGTTGGTTATGAAGATGAATATGAAGGCGAATTTGCTAACCGACTTAGTTTAGTTTGGACATTAAACTTTACTATGAGGCTTAACTTCTACAGTCATGTAGATAATGTAGGTATAATTAAGAAAGCAGTTGCAGATGCTTATGTAGATCCTACACTAAGTTTAGATAAAAGCAAAGTAGCAGCAAGTAGAGGTAGAACAACTGTTTCAGTTAATCCTCTAACAGCTACACCAGCCGATGAATATACATTCTTGGAGGAATTTGATGAAGCATTCGAAGAATAGTGGGTTTGAAAGTTTAGACAAGAGCTTTAATACAAAAGAAATAACAAAAGCTCTAGAAACAAACTTAAAAAAGACACAAGAAGAAAGACAACTACCTACAGTAGACATGTCAGCAGAAGACAGAGAGGCTCTACACAGGAAACAACAAGAAGAAGACTTGCAGTATGCTAGAATGATGTTAAAGCAGGCTGAAGCATTCAATGCTGAGGCTATTGAAGGCATATTACATATAGCAAGAAACTCAGATCAGCCTCGTGCATATGAAGTAGCAGGTGGATTAATTAAAAATCTACAAGATAATGCTAAGGATATGTTAGATGTGCATGAGAAACAAAAAAGAATAACAGCAGACGACCCTAAAGCAAGAAGAATAGAAACACAAAACAATTTATTTGTAGGCAGTACAAAAGATCTACTGCAAGCTATCAAAGAGGATGATAGTAAAGTTATAGATGTAGAGAATGGCACAGAAACCTGAACAAGTATCATATCACGGCAACCCTAACCTTAAACCGTTAGCGTATCAGCATGATTTTACAAAAGAAGAAATACAAGAATATATAAAATGTAAAGAAGATCCTAAGTACTTTATAGAAAACTATGTAAAGATCGTAACACTAGATAAAGGATTACAACCATTTAAATTATTTGAATGCCAAAAAGGCAAAGTAGATCTCATTATGAAAGAGAGAAAAGTAATTTTAATGGAAGGACGACAGCAGGGTAAAACAGTTACAGCAGCTGCGTGTATATTACATTATACAATATTCCAAGAAGATAAAACAGTAGCTATTATGGCTAACAAAGCCTCAGCAGCTAGAGAAGTATTAAACAGATATCAAATTATGTATGAGAACTTACCCTTATGGATGCAACAAGGTGTTAGAGTATGGAATAAGGGTGATGTAGAATTAGAAAATAATAGTAAAGTACTCACAGCAGCAACAACAGCAGCAGCCATTCGAGGTAAATCAGTAAACTGGTTGTACATTGATGAGGCAGCAATCATACCTAACAATATAGCGGACGAATTCTTTACTTCCGTTTATCCTACTATTTCTGCTGGTGAGACAACTAAAATTCTACTTACATCTACACCTTTAGGTTACAATCACTTCTGGAAATTCTGGAATGAATCTGAGAAAGGAGAGAACGGATTTGAAAATATGTTTATTCCTTACTATGAGATTCCAGGTAGAGATGAGAAATGGTTAGAAGAACAAAAGAATCTATTAGGAGAAGTTAAATTTAACCAGGAGGTTATGTGTGAATTCCTAGGTTCTACTAATACACTAATAAATGCAACAACAATAGGTAGATTAAGTACAAAAGAACCTGAATATCAAAATAATGGATTAGATATATATGAAGATCCTAAAGAAGGGCATTACTACGCAATGGCATGTGATACTGCCAGGGGAATAGGTGGAGACTACTCTGCCTTTGTAGTCGTAGATATTACGGAGATGCCCTACAAAGTGGTTGCTAAATATCGTAGGAACGATATTGCTCCTATGTTATTTCCTGATGTTATAGGTAAAGTAGGCAGAGATTATAATAATGCCTTTATACTTGTAGAAGTAAATGATATAGGACAACAGGTAGTAGAAATACTACATCAAGAAGTAGAATACGAAAACATTCTTAGTACAGTTACAGAACAACAGAGGCAATATGTAAGTCCTGGATTTGGTAAAGCAACGAAACTAGGTGTTAATACTTCTAAACAAGTAAAAAGACAAGGATGTTTTACATTCAAATCATTACTTGAAGAACAAAAATTGTTGGTATTTGATGAACATATTATACATGAAATATCAACTTTTATTGAGAAAGGCAATACATACCAAGCCGACGAAGGCTATCATGATGACTTGGTAATGTGTATGGTACTGTTTGGTTGGCTGTCAAGTCAAAACTTTTTTAAAGATATGACTGATGTCAATGTTAGAGAAGGATTGTATGGACAACAAATGGGAGAAATAGAAACTAATTTAACTCCTTTTATAAGACAAGACGGAACAGAACCAGAAGTAGAAGTAATAGGTAATGATGTTTGGCTATTAGAAGACGAGTATCACCCTAAAAACTTACAGAAGAAATTGAAAGATCTGATAAACAGATAATGTATTTACAATAATTATACTGTATTTACAAAATTGAAGGTAAAAAGATTGTCATGTATAAATAGTAGGATGATAATTAATAACTTGTGTCATTCATAAGATAATATAAACCGAGGAGAAGAAACATGGCATTTCAGCTATCACCAGGTGTTCTCGTAAAAGAGACAGATCTTACTAGCATTGTTCCTTCAGTTGCATCTTCAATTGGTGCTTTTGTAGGAGATTTTGCGTGGGGTCCTTCAAATGAGATCACAACAATTAGTTCCGAAAACGAGTTGGTAGAGCGTTTCGGAGAGCCAAATGATACAACAGCTGTAAGTTTCTTTACAGCAGCATCATTCTTGGCATATGGTAATAACCTCAAGGTAGTAAGATCAGTTGACGATACCACAGCAGTTAATGCTGTAGCATCTGGTTCAGCAGTTCTTATTCAAAACGAGGAAGACTACGACAATAACCATGGTACCGGAGCAGGTACTAATGGAATGTGGGCAGCTAAGTGGCCTGGAGCTTTAGGTAATTCACTTAAAGTCTCATTTGCAGATTCTAGTAACTTTGATAGCAACTCTGTTGCTTCAGCTACTATTACAGCAGGTGGTTCAGGTTATACAAGTGCTCCTACAGTAACATTTGCAGCAGCACCAGCAGGCGGTATTACTGCTACTGGTACAGCAACAATTAGCGGAGGCGCTGTTACAGCAATTACTATTACTAATCCAGGTAATGGTTACACTTCCGCACCAGCAATTACATTCAGTGGCGGAGAAGGTTCTGGAGCAACAGCTACAGCAGTCTTGGCAACTGATTGGGCTTACAAAGACGAATTCGATAGAGCTCCGTTAACATCACAAAGAGCGTTAACTAAGTCAGGTTCTAATGACGAAATTCATGTCATTGTTATTGACGAAGACGGATTGTTCTCAGGAGTAATTGGTACAGTATTAGAAAGATTCCCACATTGTTCTAAAGCGTCTGACGCACTAGGACTAGAAGGCGGATCTATTTTCTACAAAGACGTAGTTAATAACCAGTCTAAGTATGTTTGGTGGACAGACCACCCCGCAAGTGAATCCACTTGGGGTACTACACAGGCAGGTACAACATTTACATCAAACTTTACAGCAGCAGAATCAACAGTAAGTCTTACAGGCGGTGTTGATGACAGTCCTGAAGATGGAGATTACCAAACATCTTGGGCTTTATTTGGAGATGCAGAACAAACAGATGTAAATCTATTAATTACAGGAGGCATGAGCCTTGTATCTCAAAAATATGTACAAGACAACATTGCTAAAGTAAGAAAAGATTGTATTTCATTCCACTCACCACAATTAACATCAGTAGTAAACAACGCAGGTTCAGAAGGAACAGCGATTGCTACAGATAAAGCATCACTTGCAGCTACTTCATATAGTGTTATGGATAGTAACTGGAAGTACATGTATGATCGTTACAACGATACATTTAGATGGGTACCATGTAATGGTGACATCGCAGGACTTTGTGCTCATACAGATTTAGTTAGAGAGGCTTGGTTCTCTCCAGCAGGTCTTAATAGAGGACACATTAGGAATGCTTTCAAACTAGCTTGGAACCCTAACAAGGCAAATAGAGATGATATGTATAAAATTGGTATCAACCCTATTGTTAATATGCCTAATGATGGTATTGTATTGTTTGGAGATAAAACACTTCTAGCAGCACCTAGTGCTTTTGATAGAATCAATGTTAGAAGATTGTTTATTGTCCTAGAAAAAGCGATTGCTACAGCAGCTAAATATCAATTGTTCGAGTTCAACGATTCGTTTACAAGGCAACAGTTTACTTCTATTGTTACACCTTTCTTAAGAAGTGTACAGGGTAGAAGAGGAATATTTGACTTTAGAGTCATTTGTAACGACAGCAATAACACAGCAGAAGTAATAGACAAAAATGAATTTGTTGCAGATATCTTTATCAAGCCAGCAAGATCCATTAACTTTATTACTCTTAACTTTATTGCTACAAGAACAGGCGTTAGCTTCGAAGAAGTTGGTGGTTAACATTATAAATAAAAGGATAAATTAGGAGAAAACAATGCCAGACATTAATAGATTTAAGCAACAGTTGGCCAATGGAGGCGCTAGACCTAATCAGTTTAGAGTCAACATTACTTTCCCCGTTGGATCACCAGATGGTTCTAAGCAATTGCTTGTTACAGGGGCTGCACTTCCAGCATCTACTGTTAACCCAGTGATTACACAGTACAGGGGAAGAGAAGTTAAGTTTGCAGGAGAAAGAATATTTGATCCATGGACTATTACTATTGTTAATGACAACGAAATGTCACTTAGAAGATCGTTTGAGCAGTGGATGCAAATGATTAACGATAAGGATAACAACGAAGGTAAAATTGAATGGGATCAGTATCAGAAAGAGATTGTTATTGAACACTTGGATCGTAACGATAAGAGTATAAATAAAATTAACCTTAAGGAAGCGTTTCCAATTAATATGTCAGAAATTGCATTGGCTTATGCACAGAACGACATTATTGAAGAATATACAGTAACATTCCAGTATCAAACTTACACATCAGACTTAGACTAATCTAAGTTAGTAGGAAAAATTATGGATTTATTTGGGTTTGAAATAAAACGGAAAGAGCCACAGAAGAACGAAAAGTCGTTCGTGGCTCCTTCTACAGACGATGCTATAGAGAGTATACGAGCCGGTGGGTATTACGGCACCTATCTAGATTTAGAAGGTGTCGCCCATACGGAAGCCGAGCTTGTTAAAAGATATCGTGATATAGCAGGTATGGCAGATGTCGATACAGCTATTGAAGATATAATTAACGAATCTATAGCGCAGTTAGAAAACGAATCGCCTGTAGAAATTAATTTAGACGATGTAGAACTATCGTCAGCCGTTCGTAAATCAATATCCAAAGAGTTTGAAGAGATTAAGAATATCCTGGACTTTAAGGATAGAGCCCAGGATTATTTTAGAAGATGGTATATTGATGGAAAATTATTTTTTCATAAAGTCATCGATATGGACAATCCTAAACAAGGGATAACAGATATTAGATATATCGATCCTAGGAAAATTAGGAAAGTTAGGGAAGTAAAGAAAGAGAAAAACCCTACAGGTGTCATGTTTGTTAAGAATGTAGAAGAATACTTTATCTATAATGATAAAGGAGTTACTACAAAACCAGGTGCATATGTAGCACCAGAAAATCAGCAAGGGCTGAAGATAACAAAAGACGCCATAGCATATTGTCCTAGTGGATTAGTAGATCATGACAAAAATATTTCGTTGTCGTATCTACATAAGGCAATTAGGCCTGCTAATCAACTTAGGATGATGGAGAATGCTGTTGTTATATATAGAATAACAAGAGCACCTGAAAGAAGGATATTTTATGTAGATGTTGGTAACTTGCCGAAGATGAAGGCAGAACAATATCTAAAAGACATCATGGATAGGTATCGTAATAAATTAGTTTACGATGCTAATACAGGTGAAATTAGAGATGATAAGAAGTTCATGTCTATGTTGGAAGACTTCTGGTTACCCAGAAGGGAAGGCGGAACAGGAACAAGTATTGATACATTGCCAGCAGGTCAAAACCTAGGGCAGATTGAAGATGTAGAGTATTTTCAAAGGAAATTGTATCAGTCATTAAACATTCCTGTATCGAGATTAGAACAACAGGCTGGACTAAACTTTGGTAGAGCAGCTGAGATTAATCGAGACGAGATGAAGTTTACAAAATTCATCATCAAGTTAAGAAGAAAGTTCTCGGTATTGTTAGCGGACTTACTAAGAACGCAGCTCTTACTAAAAGGTGTTTTGACAGAGGAAGATTGGGACTCTATTAAAGATGATATAGAGTTTGAATTTGCTACTGATGCCTACTACACAGAATCTAAAGAACAAGAGATTTTACGAAGTAGGGTAGAAGTATTAAATGGTCTTGCTGCTTACATAGGAACATTTTTTAGTAAGCGTTACATTCAAAAGAATGTTTTAATGCTAACTGATGAAGAGATAGATACTATCGAAACAGAATTGTTGAGTGAACCTCAATATCAACGACAGTATCAATGGTCGCCACTTAGTGCAGTTCAACCGGACGCACCACAAGGTGGCGGTGATATAAGTAATGAAGTACCTGGTGAAGGAAATCCTGTACCAGGCCCAGATAATGGAGCATAAAATGGCAGAGACAGATAGAACAAAAGAAGTTAATGATTTAGTGGGCGATATACTAGCAGGCAACAATGCAGATGCCCAACAAAAATTTAACGACCAAATGACATCTAGAGCACATGAGGCTATAGATGATATGAAATCAGGTATAGCAACTGATGTCTTTAATAAACATGTTGTAGATCCTGATATGGAACCACAAGGAGTCGGCTTAGAGGACTCGATTGTGGATATAGATCAAACCACAGGTAGACCAGTAGGTGAGCCTGAACAAGGAGAAACAAATGAAGACATTTAAAGATTTTAGAAACGGGACTATTACCGAAAGTCCTGTTGATGGTGTCGCAAAAGGCTCACTAGACGGCGATAAGCACTTGTGCGCTAGTAAAATTTTCAAAGAAGGTTTTGGAGAAGGGACACCTATTATTGGAGAACATGCAGAGCCAGTTGATGGCCATGTGTCTTGGTATAAAGTTATGTTTGAACACGGTATCGAAACAGTTGAAGTGAATGATCCTAATGTTGAAATTGTAGAGGCAGGTTCTCATGGGAATCATGCCAAAAAACCAGCAAAAAAATATTAATTAAAAGGATAAACAAATGGCAGTCACAGTAAACGCACTTAAATTAACCCAGGTCCAGGGTGTAATTTCTGTAAGGGGGACTGCAGACACAGGAACAATTACTTTAGCAACAACACTAAAGAAATCTACTGAGACGCAAAGCTCCCCAGCAGTCAATATAAAAGGACTACATTGGACTTTATCTAGCGGCGCTAGCGCTAAGGTTCAAAGAAACTCCGTCGTATTATATGAGCTTATGGAAAGTGGCTCACTTGATATGTACGGGTATGCAGACAACTCAGAAAACACATCTAATATTGAAGTAGTCATAGCAGGTGGAGCCGGCGGTACAGTTATAGTAGATTGTGCTAAAGTTTCAGGTTATGGTTCACAACAACATCAAGACGCACCACTAGACACTAACGATTCAGGAAGTGTTTATAATGGCGGATCATTAGGTTAAGGAGAAAGATATGAGACTTATTAAAGAATTTAATGATAGTATTAATTACCTTACAGAGGAATCTAGTAATCCTAAGAAACCTAATGTGTTTATTGAAGGTGTTTTCTTACAATCAGATTTAAAAAACAAAAACGGCAGAGTCTATCCTAAAGAGATCATGCAGAGAGAAGTCAACAGATATGTTGAAGAAAATGTAAAAACTAAAAGAGCTTACGGTGAATTAGGACACCCAGAAGGTCCAACAGTTAATTTAGACAGAGTTTCTCACATGATTACAAGTCTTAAGGAAGACGGTACCAATTATATTGGTAGAGCCAAAATAATGGATACGCCTATGGGGCGTATTGTTAAAGAACTTATTAGCGAAGGCGCTCAACTAGGTGTTTCATCTAGAGGTCTGGGCAGTTTAAAAGAAAGGAATGGCATTAATGAAGTACAAGGTGACTTCATGTTAGCTACAGCAGCAGATATTGTTGCAGATCCTTCAGCACCAGATGCTTTTGTTTCCGGAATAATGGAAGGCAAAGAATGGGTATTTGTTAATGGTAAATGGACAGAGCAGGATATTGAGGAGACTCGAAATATAATCAACTCGACATCACAGAGAGAGCTAGAAGAAGCTAAAATAGCAGTTTTTAGCAATTTTCTAGATAAACTGTCTAAAATATAATAGAAATCTGTATAAATATAAATAGTTTATTAGATTATATTACAATTAAATAATCCTAAGAGGAGAGTAACATGGGAGTAGAATCCAAAATCAGAGAACTGCTAGAAGGTAAGTTGCAAGACGACACCGTAGCAGTACTAGATGAGGTAGCTGGTAACCAGCAACCTACATCTTCAGCGGATGCTCATCGTCCACTTGACAAAAAAGCGGGTGATGCTACACCTCCTACACAAGGTAACTCAAATCCAAATCCTGAAATGCAAGACCTTAGCGGTACAAGCAATCCAGAAGGTGGATTAACTAGCCCTGTAGGTAAGGAAGCGTCAGCTAAGGCAGGCAGTGCACCTAGACCTCAGAACTCTGGTGCAGGTAAAGCACCCAACTACAACGATGGCACAGACCCTCGTTCAGTAGTTGCTCAGCCTTCTTCTAAAGGCAATGTTCATCAAGAAGAAACGGAAGTCGAAGAAGACGAAGTTCTTGAAGAAACACCTGAAGTAGAAGCAGAAGAGGATCAAGAAGTCGTTGTTGAAGACGAAGTTCTTGAAGATGAGGAAGTAGAGTACGTCAACGAAGGTGAAGAAGAAGACGACGAAGAAGAAGTTATTGCAGAATCTGAAGAAGATGAAGTAGTAGCAGAAGACGAGTCCGAAGCAGAAACACTTTTTGAAGACGACATTGCTAACCTATTTGCCGACGAAGAGCACCTTTCAGAAGAATTTAAAACACAAGCAGCTTCATTATTTGAAGCAACGGTTGTGGCTCGCGTCAGTCAACAAGTAGAGATCATTGAGAACGAACTTGTTGAGGAAGCTTCTAAAGCTTTCGACGAAGCAAAAGAAAAACTTGTTGAAAATGTAGACAAATACCTCAGTTATGTAACTGAGCAATGGCTCAAGGACAACGAGTTAGCTGTTGAAAATGGCTTACGCAGCGAAATCACTGAATCATTCATTAACGGAATGAAGCAGGTTTTCACAGAGCATTACATTGAAATGCCCGAAGAAAAATACGATGTGTTGGCTGAACAACAGAACCAAATTGATGAACTAAGATCTAAGTTAGACGAAGAGATTAGTAAGTCAGTTGCAATCAGCGAGGCAAAAGAACAATTGCAGAAGGAAAAAGTTTTCCGTTCCGTGGTTGGCGATCTAGCTGAAACTGAAGTTGAAAAGTTTGCATCACTTGTTGAAGATGTCACATACGACAACGAGGAAATGTATACTTCTAAACTTAATGTTATCAAGGAAAATTATTTTCCTAAAGCAAAATCTGATGACACAGACAAGCTAGATGATAGCGTTGATCAGGGAACTTTAGCGGACAATACTGTAATGAGTAGATATGTACAAGGTATCTCTCAAGCAGCTAAGTTTGATAAGGTTAAAAATTAATTTTTTTATAAATAATTAGGTTATAAAATATAACAAACATAGTAAAACAAGGAGAAACTGATGTATCTTTCAGAAGAACTACAAAAGAAGTGGCAACCAGTTCTTGAGCATCCTGAACTCTCAGAGATTCAAGATCCTTACAAGAAAGCTGTAACCACAGTAGTCCTCGAAAACCAAGAGAAGGCTCTTCGTGAAGAAAAAGAAGCTCTTTTCGAGGCTACACATGCTAACCAAACAGGTAGCAACATCGACAACTATGATCCTATTTTGATCTCGTTGGTAAGACGTGCGTTACCTAACCTTATGGCTTACGATGTTTGTGGCGTACAACCAATGTCTGGACCTACTGGTCTTATCTTCGCAATGAAATCTCATTACAGCACACAAGCTGGAACAGAGGCTTTATTTAACGAAGCAGACACTGACTTTGCCGGTGCAGGTACTCACGCTGGAGCTAATCCAGTAGATGGTACTTATACAACTGGTACAGGTGTATCTACAAGCACTGCAGAAGGGTTTGGAGACAGCACTACACTTAATGAAATGGCATTCTCGATTGAGAAGACAACTGTAACTGCTAAGTCAAGAGCACTTAAAGCAGAATACACCGTTGAACTTGCTCAAGACTTGAAAGCTGTTCATGGTCTAGATGCAGAATCCGAGCTAAGTAATATCCTTTCACAGGAAATTCTTGCAGAGATCAACCGTGAGGTAATTAGAACTATTTACAAAGTAGCTAAAACAGGCTCAGCCTCTACAGCTACAGCTGGAACATTCGACTTAGATGTTGATTCCAACGGTAGATGGTCAGTAGAAAGATTTAAAGGTCTTTTATTCAATATCGAGCGTGATGCTAATGTCATCGCACAAGACACAAGGCGTGGTAAGGGTAACTTCATCATCTGTTCATCAGATGTAGCAAGTGCTCTCTCAATGTCAGGTGTTCTTGACTATGCTCCAGCATTATCAACTAATTTAAATGTTGATGACACAGGTAATACATTTGCTGGTGTACTTAACGGTCGTTATAGAGTATACATTGACCCATATTCAGCAAACACAGGAGCTGCTAGCCAGTTCTATGTTGTTGGTTATAAAGGCACAAGCCCTTATGACGCTGGTCTATTCTATTGTCCTTATGTTCCTTTACAAATGGTTAGGGCTATTGACCCAAGCACATTCCAACCTAAAATTGGTTTCAAAACTAGGTATGGCATGATCGCTAACCCATTTGTAATGCAGGCAGACGGTACTACTGATGCAGACACATTTACTGCAGACAGAAACCAGTACTACAGATCTGTTAAAGTTACAAATCTTATGTAATTAGGACTAATTCTAGTAATAGAATTCGAAACGGGCTACTATGTAGCCCGTTTTTTTATCTGAACGATTATTTTTGGTTGACGAACTCGTATAATTCTTTGGCCACTTCTATTACATCAGATGCTGATATAGTATTAGTAGGTAAGTATTTTAAGTCCTGGGGATTGTGTTCATTATGTAAGAAAATAGCGTCTGCTTTTCTTCTATAATTATCTTCTAACAAGCCTTGCGCTTGTCCTAGTAAGTCGGCTCGTATCTCGAACCCTGATTTATTATCACTCATTTTATTCTCCTGTGTGTATGTGTGTTGTCCTTATGGACACTTTTATTTATACAAAAAGGTAAAACACAAATTGACTTATGGTTAACATGAGTTTATTATAAATACTATTATGAAATACCATGTCATATACAAAGAGGGAAAAGCAGAGCCATTCTACGGTACACAATGGCAGGAAGTTCCATGGTCTATTAATGATCCTGAAGAACTATTAAGATACAGAGAGGATAGGAATGTACTGACATGGAGATTAAATGACTTACCTCTTACAGAAAAATTTATAGAAGCATATAAAAAGATAGCAACCCATTCATCTCAGTTCTCATCTTACGGTGGAGACAAAATAGCACAAGACGAAAGACCGCCTGGTTATCCGTGGACATACAGAGACATTTGGTGGGAGTACAAATTACGCTTAGATATTTACAAAAGTAATACAGTAGAAGATTTTTTGGCTAGTCGTGTAAAAATGAACGAGCTAATAGATTATATGGGATTAGATCCTAACTTAAAATTAAATACTAGAGATATATATGATGCTAGACTACCAAGTCTTAATGCCTTACATGAATGTTTTGAAAATGGATTAGCAGAAGGATATGCAGCTGTAGGTAGAGGAGAGATGACTGCTAAACATTTTGAACACTTCCAACATAATTGGGAAGCAATAAATTATATTGTTCATATGAACGAAAAATGCCAGGGTTTTGGTGATGAACCAATAGAAAGAATACAACAAAAAATAATGGATGACTTTGTATATTGTACAACATTAGCTCCTCATTATATTCCAGCAGGAGATCATATTAATGAATATAAAAATTGGAAATTAACACCTGAGGATTACGAACACTTTACATTACAAAGAAATGGACAGGAATTATTGTTAGACTATGGAACAACAGGTAAGGATTTGTATATTTCATCTGTTACAAACGACATAGAACTAGCTAAAGGAAATAAAACATCACAACAGATACACTATAATCCATGGGTTATGTATGAATTCCATACACAAGACCATAACCAAGCACTTAATCAGTATGAGAAGTGGATTGCAAAGAACAACATAGCAGAAGATATAGATCTTACACGGCCTGAGTATACTCCTGGTAGACATGTACTATCAGAAGAATTAATATCTCACAGGCACATCAAAGATCCTTTAACATTTTATAATGAAATAGTAAAAAGGACACCTATTATAGAAGGGTTCATTATAACTGATGAAAATAATAGATCTATCTTATAAATACTATTAACCGGAGGATATATGGCTTATTCAGATAAAGTAGTAAAGAGATTTGAAGAGGTAACAAACAACCCAGCAGCACATGGTGTAGGTAAGTTTGATCCTAACGATCCACATGTTGCTACAGGACTCACAGGCGCACCTGCTTGTGGTGATGTAATGAAATTAGATCTTAAACTAGACCCTGAGACAGATGAAATCTTAGATGTCAAGTTTAAAACATACGGATGTGGTAGTGCTATTGCTAGTTCTAGTATGTTCGTAGAAATGTTAAAGGGTAAAACAATAGAAGAGGCAAAACTTATTAAGGATAAGGAAATTGCTGACGCGCTTGAATTGCCACCCATTAAAATACATTGTTCTGTATTAGCAGAAGATAGTATTAAAAGAGC
>Ga0160423_10000122_pt1 | contig 55551 bp, 62 predicted proteins | sample CRUFie14St8metaG_FD_108191 | JGI IMG/M metagenome (GOLD analysis project Ga0160423, IMG submission 108191) | Marine microbial communities from the Costa Rica Dome - CRUD Field 142mm St8 metaG | ecosystem: Environmental > Aquatic > Marine > Oceanic > Photic zone | place: Costa Rica: the Eastern...
AATCTTAACACCAGGCTGTAGAAAGAATGGAACAGACTCTAACATGGTCACGATACGTGCAATCATTTCTCTTGCAATTGCACCTTTGTTAGCAAGAACTGCTACAGTGACTTCGGGTTTAAACAATAAGAACCACAATAGATATGCACAAGAAGTGATTGATTTACCACTCTGTCTACTTGCAAGAACAACACTAAATCGGTTTGCGTCATAGTGATTAATTAGATTTTCTTGGTATCCACGAAGGGTAAAGGGAACCATACCTTCGTCTAGTGATATGATTTGTGTATAATTTTCAATGAAGTGTGTAGGATTTTCAGAACACTTCAAGTATTCTGCCATTTCCTTATCGGTGTATTTTGTTTCTACACCAGCTCTCTTGATTAGATTATTACCAAGATATCCGTCATTCTTTGAATCAGTCATCTTTATTCTTTTCTTTCTTCAAAAACTTTTGTAATTCAGAAGTTGACCCAACATATAAATGATTATGTTGTGTTTTAATACTACTTTCCTCTTTTTCTAAATCTTTTAATTTCTTTTGAACGTCTATGAGTTTCTCTGCAGTATCGGCTACAGTCTTAATAAGTTGTCCTGCGACTTCATATGCACGTGGGTGTTCGGTTTCTTTGGAAAGTTCTAATATACCTTCGATTGCATCTTGACCACGTTCTACGAGGTTATAGAGGTTCTCTCTTGCATATTTGTAGTCTGTATCGATATTCTCTACCCTTGACGGGACTTTGACTACCTTGGTTTCTTTCTTGATTTCAGTGTTGATATCTAATAAAGAATCTAACTTTTCATCTACTGTTTCTTTTGTCATAATTAACTGTCATCGGTTTCACTGAATGATTCTTTAGAACCATCGTCATAAAATGTCACTGTTTCTGCAACTACGAAAGTATCACTTGGTTCTACCGAACCTACAAATTTAAGTTTAGTGTTCTCTCCTAGTGTCACTGCAGAACTTAAATCTATTGATAATCTATTACTTGCAATAGAGGAAACTGTTGGATTTGGTGTTAAATTCGTTCCAAAGACCTCATCTCCTACACTTATCTTACTATTTATTGCAGTTGCAAAAGGAACTGTTGCAGTGTTAGTCACTGCAGTAGAACTCGTTTCTGCAAAGGCAGGTTCATAATGTTTAACTTCTTTGACCAATCCACTGTCATTAATTTGTGAAGTTGTGAATTGACCTGAGATATCAGTATTGATATATTCTCTTTCGACAACGTTTTTGATAACTGTTCCAGTATAAACAGGGCCGAAGAAATAAATTTTCATAGTAAATTCTAGTGTATATTCTATTACACGTCTTTCTTCAAAACTTCCTTCGTATGTATCTTCCAAACCTACAGAATTTAATGTGATTGGAACGTCCCTAACGTCTGACATATCGTCAATCATTTTCATTGTGACTGTATATTCGGGTTGGAAATATGGTAAAATTTGTTCTACAATCTGTAATGCATCAGACATATTCTTTGCAAGAACACTTAGTGTAAAGTTTAGATTGTATGGTGCTGGGTTATATTGATACCCACGATTTACTCCGTCTGTTTCTAAACTTGATTTAGAATGACGTATTAATTTGTTCTGTTGTCTAGTTGCATCATACTCAAACCCCGTTAATTCGAATGCCATTCTTGGAAGGTTGATTGAGGTGACGTTTAAATCTCTTTCTTTTGCATCTTCTGTAAGTCTTGCAAGGAACTTTTGTTTAGGGCCGTATGAAATAGGAACGAGTTGTTGTGATAAAACTGTTCCGTCTTCTTTAATCTTTTTACAATAGATATTATTGAACAATGTTCCAAATATCGATACTGACCTTTTTATGGTTTCGTGATAAAAATGAGTTCCGAACATTATGGTTCTCCAAACGGATTCGTTTCACTAAAGTCTAGATAATTATTATCCTTATCTTCAAAGTCTTTATTTTGTGCAACACTTCCTTCCATAGTCATTACGTCAACAATACTTGCAATCGTTCTTGTTGCACCCGAGGTTGCACCGACAAGTCTATCTCCACTTGCAAGTGTTGTAGTGTTATCCTTAATAATGAGTTCTCTGTTTGAACCTCTGTAGTTTACAACCTCTCCAACTACAACTCCGTCTTTCGTTATATTTTCATTTGCAACATATGAACCAGTGTTTTCTGAATCGTCATCTGTCATAGTCATAGAAATTGTGTATGCTCTATCTTGTTCAACCAAGTCTGCATCTGTTCCAGTATCGAAGTCTTCTCCACCATATTCGAATAATGAACAACGCATTTTGAATACAAATAGTTTTCCTAACTGGAAGAATGGATTTTGGTCTTCTACGAATCTGATTTCAAACATAGAACCTGAAAGTGGGAAGTAAATTAAATCCCCTTCATTTGGTCTAAGTGAAGTTGCAAGGTTTGAATCTAATGATATAAATCTCTCCCATGTTCTCAATGATATCACAAAGGTTGCTTCTTCATTGATTTGAACACCGAATTTAGACATGAGGTCACCCTCACCTTCGAATCCACCGCCTGGATTTTCTAAATACATTTCTACAGAATATGCATCACCGAAACGTGATTGAACGTCTTCAGTTAAAATTGAGTCTTCTTCGATTATCTCCCTAGGAAGATAGAAGACATCATGACCATAGAATCTTAACGACTCAACAACTAAATCTTCGTAAAGGTGTTGTTCAGTGTTGACTGCATGGTTAAAAAATACATTTGTAGGCATTCAATTACCCCATCATATCCATGACTGGCATTTCGAAATTCAGTCGGGATTCTTCTTCTAATCTTGTTATCTCTTCTTGCGCTTCTGTTTTCATTTGAGCTCCGTCTAGTGTTATACCACCAGGCAACTCAACTCCTTGGAATTTGGAGAGGTTCTCCCCCCATTGATACTTCACTAATGCAGTTGAATACTTCTTCAACCACATATCATTGTATATATCAGTCATGTCTGTTGGGTCTAATTTTCTATAACATTCAATAATGATATACTCACCAGCACTTAATTTACTTGCACTGTAGTCCATGTAAAGTCTGTTAGAGTGCATATTGTATCTAATAGGTATCTGACCTACTAGGATATCGTTTAAAAGTGACAAGTGTGATTGAACTTGTGAATAGTAAAGAACACTTGTTGAAGTTAAATCATATAAATCATTCAATCTTAATTGATACTGGATATCAAACATACTTGAAGTTTGACCTGAATTGAAAGGGAAAATATTGATTACACTTAACACGTGTTCGGGTAGTGTAATGTAGTTTTGACCCTCACCATAAGTTTGTCCTGAGATTGCATGTGTTCCAGTTGTCGCTGCATTGTGAGTTTCATTCGTTTTGAATGAATCAATCTCGTCTTGAGTGATTTGGTGTTTTAAAAACGTCTTAATAGAACCATCGTAATGGAATTCTCTGAAGTATTGTAGTGCCTCGTCAATTCTATCGTCAAACTGGTCATCGTCCACGTTGATTTCTAGAACTGGAGCTCCAAGTTTTCTTTTGATATACTCTTTTAAGGCTGCTTTTGAATTCGGTTCTGACATAGTAATAAATCCTGTTTATTACTATTTATAGTAATTTTAATCTTGGAAATAAGTTTTAGATTGGATTCTATCTAATTTTTCATCTATCTTTGCAATTGAATCCATAATTCTTTGGAAATCTGCTTCGATTTGTTCTCTTGTTGCGTAATCACGTGCAATTTCTTCACGTGTTTTGTTAACTAAGATATCAAGTCTTTTTTGTTCTGATAGGATATTTCTAACCAACAAACCTACAGGCATTAGTATGAATGTTAAGATAACATTCCATATGATATGAGCGTCTATTACAAGTTCCATACGATTATTTATGAAATAGTAATGGTTATGTAGAGAGTTTATGTGTAAGTTTTCCGTTATTGTCTACTTCAAAACACAATTCATCAGGGTGATAATCTCTAGGGACACCCGTTCTATCATTTATATTTTTAGATAGATATGAAGTGTTCATATTAAATGATATACTATATCTATCTTTATCAGTTTGATTAGGTTCTACCATATGCATTAATGCACTTGGAAAAAGAAATAAGTGACCAGTTTTAGGTGCAAGTCTATAATTTTGTTGTTCTCTTGGTGAATGGGGAAAATCAGAAACTACCTTTGAGTCGGTATCAACTGCAACAAAGTTTCCTTCATCTCCGTCTGACTTAACATAAAATACACCACTATACCAACAACCATTATGTAAGTGTGGAGCGTTCCATGCACCTTTATCATTTATGTTTGCCCATGAATTTGAAATGTTTAACTGAACTTGATTAGAATTATGTCCAGTCCAATTAAGTAATTCTGTATTAAACTTATGATTAATCATTCTAATTAGTTTAGTAAATATGGGACTTGATTCACACCCGTCATTTGATTGCCAACCAGTGTATTGATTTGATATGTTTCTTCCTACTGGGTCCTTCTTTCTCATAGAATCGATTTCATTTTTAAGTAAATCGATATATTCTTGGTCTAGTTGACCAGTTTCTAATAAGTTGTCTTCTATACAGACATATGGAAATAATAATCTAATCATTATCTAAATCTAACTCCAATTGTTTTTCATACTTGGACATGACATCAGCTGCGTCATCAACAGCACTTGGTTTATGCATAGGACATTCGGGTGGTGGACTTGACTCTTTGAAATTTTTACCTTTTTGTGAATGCAATTTACCCATTCTATAACCACCTAATACATCATTTTTCTCTCTATTTTGAATAGAATATTCATTTGTTCTTCCAAACTCGTCCATACTCTTATGACCTGAAGAATTAGTGATTTCACTTCTATTGTCTAACCAAGTTTTGTGTTCGTATGTTATATAGGTTGCCTGCCATTCTTCTCTTTTAAAAGGTATAACTTGACAAAGAGGTGTTCCTTTCGGTATAACGAAAGAATGATTAACACGTGGATAAAAGATAATTTGTGCATTATCATAATTTGTATTAAAGGTATCTGTATCTATTACACCTTGCCATGTTGCAAAGTATTTGTTTTGAAATAAAAATGGGTCTAAGTAAAATGTTGAGTATCCAGGCGGTGTTTTTATGTTCCATGGATTTCTCATTTTAAATGCACCCTTAACTGGTGCATCGTCATCATGTAGATATTGAAATGCATATCCCATTTGTGCAGAAGGGTGTGTAGGTGAAGGCATTTCACAACCTCCGTCAAACTCGTGTGTTGCAACCCAATGGTCGTCTGTATCACCATCGAGTCTACCATTTTTCACAATGATATCTCTATTTGACATTAGATACCAACCACTCTTTAACCAATCGTCCATAGCAGGACATGAACGTATTGTTGCTTGTTTTATTCCACGATTATACTCATGGAATTTCATATTATTCCACCATTCAGGTTTTATAGATTTTGCAAGAACTGGTTTAGAGTCCTTAAGAGTATCTTCATTAAATGTGCTAAATTCTATTGTGGGCATTGTCTAAACCAATAATTATCTTCTACTAATCTAATTTCGTCACCTCGTATTACGATTGACTTCCTATCTATATATCGTGCTTCTTCAGTAGGTGCATCGGCACCATGTGGTATTCTTCCGTCAAACACTACTAATCTATTTGGTTTGAAAGGAATCTCTGCAATTTGGTGATTCTTTATATGATTTGCACGACCATGTAAACCTTGTTGCATTTCGTCATAGATTCTCAAAGGGCCTCCCCAATGTTCTGACCATATCTTATTTGTATAATATAAAAAAGATAAATTCCATTCGTCTTCTTGCATACAATCTGCATGTGTTGTTCCGTGTAAACCTTGTGTTTGCGAATTCAATCCCATGTATTGAAATCTTACCCATTCAAAACCAAAATCTGTTTGTAGTTTTTTGTCTAACCATTTTGCACATATTTTAGTGTTTAGATATAGATTAATCTCGGGGTCTGTATCGGGATAATCGCCTGGTTCAATTAAACTTGAATTACTTCCTTTCATCATAGTTGCACCCCAAAATTGGTGGTGAGGTAAACCTGTAGGACTATCTCCAGTGACTTGGTTATTTTTTGACCAAATATTATTTGCACTTACTGACCTGTCAATCCAATGATGTAATTGCACAGGCAACCAATTATCAATAATATGAATGTCTTTTAGTGGGAATCCTACGTCTTTTAGTTTAAAGGACTCATCATGATAAATGAGTTCCATACATTACCCGTTTGACCTAGAGTCGGGAGTCACTAAAGGGTCGGGAATTGCAGATGCATATTGGTCGAAACTCTTCAAAGTATCTTCTCTTGTTTGTTGAATTTCTGAAACTATATTTTCAAAACAAAACCATATATTATCAAAATACTCTAATGCTCTTCTTGCATCAGAACGTCTAGGGTGATTTGACCCTTCTCTTCCAGCTGCTAGTGCATAGGTTAAATCATACATACCATACAATTCAGAACATTGCACTTGATAATCTACTACAAGTCTTTCTAATTGTCTAATGTATTGTTGATTTAAATTATATCCTAAAGGTGGTTCAGAATTTTTAATATATGTTTCGACACTAAGTTTGTCTTCTTCTGTCAATGCAGAATGTTCTTGTTCGTCAAATTGTTTCCCGTCTTCCCATTTTAAAATTTTAACTTCAACATCGTCATAAACTAACACGTCAAAGTCAAAACCTAATTCAGGTCTATCCACGTTTTCAAAATCGTATTGTAAACCATTTTCCTTTCGGACTATGAGTTTACTGTCTTCTGTATAAATTAATGCGTTCATATTCTATATTATACCTCAATATTGTAAAAATTACTAGTAGGTTTTTGCTTTCAACCAATCGTCTAAATTATTTATGTTGGAATAATCCATGTCTTTTATCCAAGGGCCTCCCCTAGTGTAGTGTATTCCAGTGTAATCCCATTTCTCATCAGGGTTATCATACCCCTCAGTAAAGATATACTTTTCAGGTATTGGACTTATCTTATCAGTCCATTCAAACTGATGTAATTGTTTTCCAGTCCAAGTGTTCACTACTTCAGGTGTTAACTTCTTACAGTCTTCATGTCCATTGTTGAACACCATAAGACTTGACCAAAGTTTACATGGATAATCTATATTTACTTGTCCGTCAAATTTAGTTTCGTCATGTTTGATTTGTGGATACTTGATACATGCAATTGCATCGTCCATATTCAGATAATAGAATAATGGTAAAATATTTTTTCTCCATATGAAATCATTATCAATAAAGATACTGAATCCTTCATAATTTTCTAAATATGGAATTAAGAATCTACTGTAAGTGAACTCAGTAGATTGATTTGCATACTCTCTATTATAATCAGGAAGTTTAGAAATGTCAAGGTATTTGATTTCGGGTTCCCAAGAACACTCTTTCATAAGATAACCATTTGAAGTCTTTAGATTTTTTAGAATTGATTTCTTATTTACTTCATGTAAGTCACCATGATTCGAATCATAACCTATGTAAATGTTTAAAGGTTTTCCTTTTGATTGTAAGTGAACTCTTTTGTTAAATGCATACACTTCTTTTCTAAAATCTAGATTCATTAAATCATGTTGATATTCTATAACACCATTACAGAAAGTTATAGATGTATTTTTGTGTTTTGCATTTCTCTCGTCTAACTTTTTAGACCAAAATTCTAGTGCTTCATCACACGTTAAAGGTTCCGAATCTAACACGTCCCATGGGTCTGTTGCAAAAATTTCAAAATTAGGGTCTTCTAATTCTTCGTATACCTTTGACCTTATAGAGCCTGGGTGAATTCTAAAACCAAATCGGTCATTGATTTTATGTGTTGTTCCTTGGATTGGGTGTCTTAAACCTTCCTCTTGTATACTTTGAATTAACCAATGTGCCTTTGCACTATGGTAATACATTGCATTTAGAGTGGTTTCAGTATGAGGTGTGATTTCTGTATCAGGTTCAAACTCTACATAATCTTTGATTTGTTGATACTCGGGTTCTCCGTCAACTATACTTGCACAATCCATCTGGCCTGGATTTTTGTTTGGTCGTTCTCCACAAGTCCACAAGTGTGGTAAGAATTTTTGATATTGGATTGATTCGTTTGATGCACCAAAGAAAGGAATAAATTTCTGTTGTTTACGAAGTTCTAATATATCACCCCATTTAATTACCTTAGTAGGTGGTGCAATATTTTCAAACACCCATTTAAAATTTATATATCCGTCTGACTCTTTATCAACGTCACTTATATCAGGTAAAGTTCCTAAATGATAAGAACCTAGACTATACCAAGTAGAAAAGTCTAAACTTTTATAATCTATAGGTTGAATTTCTGAGCGGACTTCTTCTAAGGTTTTCAAGTATTTCATAATGTGTATTTAGGGACTAACCAAGAAGGTTATTTCATGTCTACTATACCTTTATCGTTGAAGTTATGTGCAACAACTCCATCAGTATAGAAATTACCTGATTTTAATATATGGTATACTTCAACTTCTTCACCAGTATCAATGATATCTTTTAGAACTGCAGAACCCCAAACTGATTGAAGTTTATCACCAACTTTTAGGTTGACTTCATTTAATTCTTCACCATAAAGTTTTGCAGTATTTTCAAAATTAGAGTGATTCTCTTTCCAATATTCAGTATCTACAACACCCCATGTTCCGTCTACTAGTTTGAATGGGTGGTCTTTTGTTGTTCCTAATTCTGCAACTGTATCTCCGTTCTCATTTGCAATAACGAGGTTAACCACTTTAGTAGGTCTTGGTGACATAAGTTTTTCAACTTCAACAATTTCTTGACCTTGTTCTGTCCATCTCTTAATTTTGTCACCCAATACAATTGACTCAATTGGTTTAGTTGTTCCGTCATGCATAAGAATAGGTGTTCCAGCGACGAAGCAACCACCACCTCCACCTCCACCTGAGGGGCCGTAGAAGTAAGAAACTGGTGTTCTGTTAGAATATGTGAACGGGTTCCTTGCTGAAACTGGTTGTCTTGCATTAGCAATATAAGGCACACGATATGTAAATGGTGACCTATATGCTACTGGTTGTCTTGCATTAGCAATATAAGGCACACGATATGTGAAAGGTGACCTAAATGCTACTGGTTGTTGAATGTTCGCAGGATACCTTGCGTCATAAGTGAAAGGTGACTGTTTATTACTAGGTGACTGAGCATTCGCAGGATACCTTGCATCATACGTAAATGGGTTTTGTGCATCTCTAATATTAGGTTGTTGTGCATTTACTGGATTCTGATATGTAAATGGTGTTTGTGCATTCCTAATGTTAGGTTCTTGTGCATTTACTGGGTTTCTATATGTAAATGGTGACCTATGTTGATACTCAGAAGGTTGTCTTGCATCTGCAATATAAGGTTGTTGACCATTTGCAATATATGGTGTTTGACTGTTTGCAATATAAGGATATGGAACTTGTGTAAGTTCTTGACCTGAAGCATTATTCCACCCTGAAGGTGTTTTAACATAGATTTGGTCAACTGCACTCCATGTAGAGGAACCAGTTTTAACCCATGCACCTTGGGTGGCATTCCAACCTGAAGGTGTCTTGACTGATTGATTTCCTGATGCCATGTCTTATATTATCCTGTTATTGGTGACCCAGGCCACTGTTGTGATACTACTCCGTCCCACCTTGCTTCAGGAGTTCTTCCCTGAGTTGCATATGTAGCAGGTTGTCTATTACTATATGTAAATGGTTGTCTATTACTATATGTAAATGGTGTCTGAGCATTTCTTATATTAGGTTCTTGTGCATTCACTGGATTTTGGTAAGTAAACGGACTTCTATGTTGATACGTAGAAGGTTGTCTTGCATTACTTGGGTTTCTATAAGTGAATGGTGACCTATAGTTATATGTAAAAGGTTGTCTTGCATTTGCAATGTATGGAACCCTATATGTAAATGGGTTTCTGTAAATTACTGGTTGTCTTGCGTTTGCAATATATGGAACTCTATAGGTAAATGGTGACCTATATGTCACTGGTTGTTGAGCATTTGCTGGATACCTTGCATTATACGTAAAAGGTGACTGATATGTCACGGGTTGTTGTGCATTTGCTGGATACCTTGCACTATATGTAAATGGACTTTGGAAAGTGTAAGGCTGTTGAGCACTTGCAATATAAGGTTGTTGTGTTTGTCCAATAGGCATCTAGTTATTTCCTGTTAAAAGTTCTCATATTTATAAAGATTCTAAACCCCTATATTAGGAGTAAAGAATCCACAAATCACCAACCGCACCATCTGAACTACCTGGCGCAGAGGTTGATTGGTATACATTTCTAGCAGTTCCACCACTGTTTGTTGCATTGGTGATAGTAATTGCACCTGAAGCAACAGTTCCTACGGAAATATTATCTCCACTCTCGTATTTTGTATCAAGAGCAGTTTGCAATCCGTCTACATTTGCAATTGTATGGTTATGTGAATCGTCTGCAATAGTGACCGAAATCGTTGCAGTGTCACCAGCACTTTGGAAAGTTGCACTACCTGAAGCATCACCTGAAAGTCCAACTGTCACTGCACTTGAGAGTGAACCAGCAGAACCACTTGTATTTCCAGTGACGTTTCCAGTTAGGTTTCCTTCAAAAGTTCCAGCAACAAAAGTTTCTGAACCTACAGTCCATTTGTCATTTGTTTCGTCCCAAAGAAGTGTCTTAGCAGAAGAACCACCTCTAGTGATACTAATACCTGAATCTTCTGTTGGTGAACCTGAAGTGAAATTACTGTTTAATGCAATTACGTTATCTGCAAGTGAAATAGTTTCTGAGTTTACAGTCGTTGTAGTTCCTGAAACTGTTAAGTCACCTGTAATTGCAACATTGTCATTTAATGTGACATTACCTGAACCATTACCACTTAATACTAAGTTAGTGTCTGTTTGTCTTGATGCAATTTGGTCAACTGTTATGTTGTTTCCGAAAGATATTGCATTTCCAGCACTGTTAGTAATGTTTTGTCCGTCTTCGATTTGAAGTGTTCCTTTAATTTGGATAACACCTGTTCCTGTTGGGTCAAGTTCTACGTCACCTGAACCACCTGTTTGAACAGAAACATTTTGGTTATCGTCTGCAGAAACAACGATTGTTCCTGAGTTATCTTCAACCACTTTCTGACCATTAACATATAATGAACCTGGCCCGATATACACGTCCTTCCACATCTTGGAAGATGAACCTAAGTCGTATGTGTTATCAGCACTTGGTATGATATGACCAGCATATGTTCCACCACTTAAGTATGATAGAACTCTTGCATCAGTATAATATAAATTTCCATTTTCTGCTAAATCACCAGTGTCTAAAGTGACTGAACCACCCAATGCAGTTGCATTTGAGTTGATTGTGATTGAACTATTTGCAAGTTTATCATTTGCAATTGAACCTGCTAATTGAGCATTTGTAATAGTTCCTGATAGACTTGAAGTTGGATAGTTTGTTGCATCTGTTAAATCAAAAGCAGGTGTTGCGTCTGATTCACCTAGATTTAATGTAATTCCACCATAGTTAACTGAAGAGGCACCTAACATTGAGTTTGTGATACCACTTGCTTTTACTCTTAGTGCATCTGAATTGATTTCGATTGAACTATCGTCTACACCAACTGCAAGTGTCACATCACCTGATGAACCACCACCTGTTAAACCATCTCCAGCAGTGACTCCAGTCACGTCACCTTGCTGTCCTGTAATTGTTAAAGTTCCCGCAGAATCATCATATGATAATGAGATTCCTGTTCCCGCAGTCAAGAGGGTATTGACTCTATCGTCAATCGAATCAGTTATGGAAGTCCCTGTAAGTCTTCCTGAACTGTCTATAACCTCTGTTGTCCCGACTGTAAGACCATTCTTGATTATAAAGTTCTTAGCTGTCATTAAAATGTTCCCCCATCTACTTGTGGTAATGAAAATTCACCCGAAGATGAATTATAACTTAAATTTGATTCTCCACTTGCAAGTGATATAGCACCTCTTGCAAGGGTGTTAGAAAAGTATCTATTCGTTGACCCTTCTGTTAGGTTGTCAGTATCTAGTAATGAAAGTGCTGAAGAAGCAAGTTTACCCGCACTTGATATGACTTCGGTTGTTCCTACAGTCAATCCATACTCAATTACAAACGTATTTTGTGTTGCCATTTAGAAAAGTCCTCTTTTACTTTGATTTTACCCTAGTATTTAGGAACTAGAGTCCTTTAAGATTTAGATAATCTTGGTTTATTTTAAAAAAAGACAAAAAAAATTATACGGAATGGTCGATTCTTTTGAACTTATATACTGTTGAATTGGTTGTTGCACTTGCAACTCTCAATCTCAAGTTTCCACTATTAATATCTACTGTAAATGTTCCCAATTCACTTGAACCACCTTGCAATACTGTTCCAAATTGTGTTATACTAGCACTGGTTCCGTCATGAATTACATGACATTCTGTTATTTGATACACACCACTAGTAGAATCTGATATTGTTATTGAATATTTTGCACCTCTGTATGATGCAATTGCAATACTATCTAAATTTGTTATACTTGTTGAAGTTGTTGTGACTGTTCCCGACTCTAATCCACCACTTGCATCTGCAAAAGATAATGTTCCACTACCATTCGTTGTAAGAACTTGTCCGTTTGTTCCGTCTGAGGTAGGATAGGTGATAGAAGACCCTGTAAGACTGTTGGTTGCAGTCAAAGTCGTAGCTGTTAAGTCACCTACCTGTATATCTGCAAGTGAATAACCTGAACCACTAGTATTAACTGTAGTTGTTGGTTCTACTTCTAGTCCGTCAAATAATTTCCAAGTTGAATCTGTTGCATCTCTGAATAATCCAGTGTATTCTGAGGCTCCGTCACCCAATCCGTCATCATAATTTCCGTAAATACCTATATCAAGTGTATCTGAACTAGTATTTTGGTTTGCAAGTTCCAGCATCGAGTCTTCCACTGAAGTTGTAGTGGAATTAACTGTTGTGGTTGTGCCATTTACAGTTAGATTACCTGATACAGTTATATTTCCGTCTACTTGTAAGTCTGCATCAGTTTTTAAACCTAAATCTGCAATGAATTTCGAATTGGTTGCCATAAAAAACTCGTTTAAATTGTCTAAATCTATTTATGGTTTTTTTCAGGCTAAAAAAAGAGGGTTCCGAAGAACCCCCTTAGTTTTTTAAATTAGATGTTAAGCGTCTACCACTGTTCTATCAAATTTGACGATTGTGCTATTAGCACTAGCAGGTGTTATTAACAACCTTACATTGTCACCATTAATATCTGCATCGAATGTTGCGAGATTGGTATCTTTCAATGTTCCATATGAAGTCATAGTCACTGCAGAACCATCGTGGACTAACATAATTTCGGTTGAGTGGAAGTTTGTTCCCTCGTCCATTGCAATAACGTATCTTGCAGCTCTGAAACTTGCATGTGCAAAAGTATCGAGTGCAACTTGAGTTGTTGCAGTATATGTTGTTCCACCAGTCTTTTTATTCTTAGACTGTATGGCTTTACTTGTCACTATTTCGTCATTATCAACATCAAAAGTGATAGCACGGATTAACTCAGCAATTTTAAAAGCATTTGTCTTAGGCATGTCTTATCTCCTATAATGTTGTTTTCTTAACTGAAACAGTTGTGTTAGTATTAGCAGGTGTAATCAGAATTCTTTGTGAACTTCCTGACACGTCTGCGTCCAATGTAAACAATGAAGCATTAGTGAACACGTCACCAAACTGGACGAAGTATGCGTCCGAACCATCGTTTGTTAAAGTCACTTCTGCATAGTGTGAACCCGCAGTAGCATGAGTTGCTACTAATTCAAACTTAACTCCCTTAATTCCTGTTGAAACACTAGCTAACACTTGGTCTGCTGTTGTAGCAGAGAATGTTGTAGAGTTTCCAGCAGCTGGAAGTTTAATATATGAACTGGATACACTTGTATTAGTATTTGTTGGAGTGATTAACAATCTCATATCTGAACCACTAATATCAGTTGCAAGACTGAATAGACTTGAACCTGTAAATGTGTCTGCAAATTGTGAGATATAAGAATCACTTCCGTCATTTACTACTACGACTTCTGCAAAGTGAGCTCCTGCTGTAGAGTGGGTTGCAACCAAGTTGACTTTAATCGCTTTGTTTGCAACGGGAACCGACAATAATGCTTGGTCTGCATTTGTTGTTGTCAAGTCAGAACTTCCTGTAGAAGCACTTGTTGACGCAGAACCAGGCGTTCTAATTACAACTACGTCACCACTTACTGCATTTGCTTGTAATGTGATTGTAGAAGTATTAGTTGTTGCGTAGTCGGCACCTCCGTCTACTAATAAAACACCATTTAGGTATACTTGTTCTTCACCAATCGAATAGGACAATGTTTGTCCGTCATCGTCATTTCCTGAGAAAATTGTTTGGTTAGAAGATACAGTGTAAGTGAATACATTATCTGATGAAGACGATGAGTCTGCAAAAGAAAGTGTTCCACTTCCGTCTGTTTGTAATACTTGTCCTGATGTTCCATCTGAAGTTGGAAATGTAATAGCATCATTAATTGTCAAAGAGGCGGGGACTGACCCTACCTCGACAACGGCAGCCGAACCATCATTCTTCTCAGTATAAAACCTACCATGGTAAGTATTGACTGCTAATTCACCAAGAACTAGGTCACTTACGCCTGGGGTTGCATTCTGAGTAGAACTCTTTTTAAATGTAATTACAGTTGCCATTTGACTCTCCTATTATTGATTAACTATTATTAAAATGTTCCACCATCAATAGCAGTAATTGCAACATCACCTGAAGTGAGTGTGAAATTATCTGAGTCGAATGAAGCTATACCTTTTGTTGAAGTTGTTGCATCGTTAATTGCTACGTCACCACTAGTCACTGTAAAGTAAGAAGCGGAGAATGAAGCAATACCCTTGTTAGAGTCTGTTGCATCTTCAGCTGAAAGGGTTATACTTCCGTCTGCATTTGTGACATCAATACCTTCACCAGCAGTAAGTGTTCCAAGTGCCATGTCACCATTAGTTCCATGACCGATTAGAATCTGACCTGCTGTAGGAGCTGACCCGTCAATTGATGTGATTGAACCCGAAAGTGCTAATCCACCAAATTTAACATTACCAGCTGTTCCTGAGAAAGTTGAAGATGAATCAGTTGCATCAGGTATAAATGTAAATGCAGCGTCGGTATCATCGTATCCGAAGAAACCTACTTTTGCACCACCTGAGTTATACTTAAATTTCAAACCTCTATCAAGGTTATCATCTGAACCATCGTCACCGATTTCAAACACTGGGTCAGCAACTGAAGTAGTTGTTGAGTTTACAGTTGTAGTAGTTCCGTTAACTGTTAAGTTTCCTGTCACAACAACGTTTCCTGAAGCAGTCATTGTCGCTGCAGTAATATCGTCTGATTGTAATTGACCTGAAACAACTAAGTTATTTGTGACTGTTAAGTCGTTTCCGACTGTCACGTCATTTGGTAAACCTACTGTTATAGTTTGTCCTGAAGCAGAAGTTTCAATCTCGTTAGATGTTCCAGCGATTGTTAAACTTTGTGAATCTAAGTCGACTGCACCTGTTCCACTGTCACCAGCTACGTCTAGGTCTTCTGCAGTCACTTTTGATTCAATAAGGTCTTGAACCGCTGCAGCTGTCAAGACTGAGGTGTCATTATCACCGAATCCATTTACACCAGCTAATTCAGCTGATGTTTGAACCATTGCACCATCTAACATTGAGAATTCTACTGCACCAGCAGAAATTGTCACCGCACCACTTGATGCAAGTGAAATATCACCACTGATTGCTACGTTGTCAAACGAATCTGACCCGTCATGAACAAGAATGTGTCCTGAAGCAGGGTTAGAAATGTCTGAGTCTGATGCACCAGCAAGTGTTGAAGTAGTAGATAAGAAAGATAAGTTTCCTGACCCGTCTGTTCCTAATACTTGGTTTGCACTACCATCTGAAGAAGGCAGAACAAAGGATACATTCGCTGCTAGTGTATCGGGAGCTTTCAATGCAACGGAGTTTGTTCCGTTGTCTGAATCTTCCATTAACTTTAATGAACCACCTGAGGTTGAACCATTACCAACTAAAAAGTCGGAAGGTGTTGCAGAAGAACCTGCTAACATATCCGTATAATACTTACCACCAATAGCTTGTATTAAAGGAGTGCTGTTATCAGAATCTACTGATTCAATAAAAAGTTTTGCACTAGCACCTGAATTACTCCTATCTTGCACATAAGCTAATTCACCCTCAGCTAAGTCTGATACAGCTGGAGCGGCAGAGCCTGTGCTTCTTTTGATTTGAATAACTGTTGCCATTTTTCTATTCCTATAGTTTATGTAAAATTAATTAATTAATTCTCGTTCACTATCCCGAGAGATTCATAATATAAAACTAATCCACTCACAATGTGGGTCGATACCTTCACTGGTCGGTATCCTTGATTTGTGTATATTTATTTATACGATTAAAACGTTCCACCATCTAAAACAGTTGTGGTTGTCCACTTATCTGTTTCAGCATCGTATGAAAGTAGTCCGTCATCTGTTTCTGAAGCATTTACATCTGCAAGTTCATTGATAGATTTTGCAGAAAGGTTTACATTAGAAGATGAATTACCGATTGCGACCTGTTTAGCACGGATATTTCCTTGTCCTGCTACTCGACCACCTATGGTTGCTACTCTTGATATTGTTCCTTTTATTCCTGACATAATTTACCTCGTGACGCCTGGAGTGACAATTGCTTGTCCCTCTACTACTCTTGTTGTTTGACCACCACCACTGGTGATGTTCATATCGTATACATATCTTCCCGCTTCTAATGCAGTAGTTGCTGTATCGTCAAGTGTTAATGTCACTTGACCTGTTGCTTCTGCAATTGAAGTTCCAAAGGTTGCACTTGCAGTAGAAGAACTGTAGGTCTTACGTATCTGAGCACTTGCAGTATAACCACTCATATTGAGTGCGTCACCTGTTGAATCAGTCACGTCTACAGTGATACTGAAGTCTGTTCCTTGGTCGATAAAGATATTTGCAATAATAGCCATATAACTATTTATACGAAATTATTGTTGAGTATTACTTGGATTCTTACTAAATCTAGCAGCTGGGACTGTTTGGTGAATTTTCTCTATTGTTCCTGCGTTATTTACGTAAACTTGGTCTATTTTTTCAATATTCTGTCCGTCTTTATTTAGATAAATTGCCTTTACTTTTGCAATCGGGCCGATAGTTCTACTTGTTGCATAAGGTGTTTGAGTTATATAAGGTGACCTATGTATATACGGAACCTGATAACTAACCTGATAAATGTTAGGTTGTCTTGCATCATTCTGAGTAGCTACCTGTTTATTCACTGGATTCTGATATGTAGAAGGTTGTTGTGCAATATACGGACTCTGTTGTTGTGCCTGTGCAATATATGGACTTGGTTGTCTAGCAGGAGCTCTAACTTGGTTCTGAACGTCTTGGTCTGCTTGAACAGTTATCTGTTGTTGAAGTTCTAAAGGTTGTCTTAGAGGTTGTTGTGCATTATGTGGTGTTCTAAAAGAACTTCTACCAATCACGGGTTGTTGTGCTTGAATTTCTTGTTGTGCATCGGCAGGAACTTGCACTGGATTTTGTGCAACAAAACCTGGCGTTCTCACAATTGTTGGTGCTGACGAAGAACGAGCAGGCAATGTATATGAAACTGGAAATCCATTATACTGAAATACTATAGGTTGTTGAACTAGAACCTGACCAGTTCCAGGCTGGGTATATGCAACTTGAGTAATAGCACCTTGTTTTATTACTGGTGTTCGTGTTGCATGAAGCCATTGAGCACTACCCGTCACGTCCCAACCATCTCCCTGAGGCCCTTGATAAAAAATAAAGTCTTCTATTGGTTCCTTATATTTTACATTTTCGATTTGATACCAATAGATATATGGTGAACGACCAAACGAGTGACTTTGAACAGAAACAGGCCCTACCTGTTGAACATTTACTGTAGTAATATATGGAGAGCGGTCTATATAAGGACTTCCAACGTTTATTGGTTGTTGACCTTCTATCTGATAAGTAAAAGGACTCTGATATTCACTTTGTGCAATATAAGGACTTGGTTGTTGTGAATCTACTTGTGTTATCGAAGGACTTCTAAAAGGACTTTGATAATCTATCTGTTGTTGTGCATCAAAAGTAAATGGATTACTCTCTTGTGCATTTATATCTGTTTGTGCATTTACTGGGTTTCTATATGTTGTAGGAGTCTGACTTGGACTTTGATAAAGTGTTTGACTACTAACATCTGTTTGTTTTACAATCTGTTTAACTTCTGGCGATTGAGCATTAGCGGGTGTCTGACCTTGATAAGGTTGCTGAAAAGAACTTCCTATATTAATGTAAATTTCGTCTGACATTTCATCTCATTATATAACAAACCACAAGTGACCTTCTACTGTTCCACTTGCACTTGTGGGTGCGGAGTTAACTGTTTCATAGTCTAACTCAACTGTATCATTATTTATTTCGATTCCTTTTGCAGTATTTACACTCATGTTTCCTGTTGAAGAATTATATGCAAGTCCGTCACCACCAGCAATAGCACCTCTTGCGTCTGAGTCTGTATATGTTGCACCAGCAGTAAATGAAAGTGTTCCAGCATTATCATCATACGACACTGATATATTACTATGTGTTGCACCTGTAATCATTGAAGCAGCTGCATCTTGAATTCTTTCTGTCGTAGAAAATAAATTAGTTGTTCCTTCTGTAAGGTCGTCTGTATCACCACTTAATGTAGAAAGAGATTGGTTATCTGCTGGTTCCCAATATCCATTTGCATTATCCCATGTAAGGATTTGACCATTTGAAGGTGTTGTGGTATAATTAATGTCTGATAATCCACTTGCAGAATGTGTAGATATACTTGTGACTGTTCCTGAACTCCCTGAAACATTTCCAGTGACATTTCCAGTGAGGTTTCCAGTGACATCTCCAGTTAAATCACCAACAAAAGAATCTGCAGTGACACTTGCTCCAGGCTGGAAAGTTATAGATTCTTGTGAGAATATACCTGTTCCACCTGAATCGAATTCTATTTTCGCAGGTGTTGTAAGTGTAGTTGTTCTTCCAGTTGCAGAACCATTTAATATTATACCATTTGAGTTTTTATTGTAAATAGTATTTTGTGCTGTTTCAGTAAACTGTCCGTCTGTTCCACCACCAGCACCAATTGCACTTCCTAAGTATGAACCTGTATATGCATAGATAGTGATAACGTCACTTGCACTTGCACCTACGTTAAGTGTAATTTCTGTATGTTTGTTTCCGTCAACACCACCGATTGAGTAATCTGTTCCTAAAAGTAAATGGTCTGAGTTTTTAAATACTTGGATTCTTTCACTTCTAAAAACAAGTGAATTGTTTGCAGAATCATTACCTGAGAATACAGTTTGACCACTAGTTGCACTATATTTAAACTCTTGAAAGAAGAATGATTTATCTTCTAAACTATTAAGTGCATCAACAATGTTTCCAGTTTCTTCTGTTCTAAGGCCATTCAATTCTCCAACGTCAACTGCAAGTTCGTTATACTTGGTTCTAAAATTTTCTATCGTTGAAAATTGGTCTACTGTTTTTGCCATTATACTTTCTCTATAAGTTGTGTTAACATAGATTTAATTTCGTCCATGTCACTCTTTAAATTATTTATCTCCTCACGTGTGTTTCTCATAAGTTCTCTTCTCTTCATTGTTAATTTATATTGTTCTACATCTGTATTAACAATTCCGTGAGAACTATCGTCCCTCACTAAGTGTGAGTGACCTTCAACTTTTACATACTCAATATCTTTCATTATGCAAGTGCCATTGTCCTTAATGCAGTCACTAATGGAACTGATGAAGTGTTTGTTCCTTGACCAACAATCTTAATTGCAAAAGCACTGAATTCAGGCAAGTCATTTGCAGTGAATTCATATTCTTTAAAGTTTCTTCCGTCTGCTTCAATCGAAGTATCAGGTGAACCATCTGTATTGAAGAATTCAAACCCGACATCATCTAAAGGAGTATCTTCGTCATTCTTAATAATCTTATACATGACTTTCAACTCGGTTGTTGGTGGTCTAAAGAAGTCTGCAATAACTTTAAGACTCGTAGCAGGTGTTTTAAGGTTCACTTTACGTGTCACATATACCATTGCATTAGAATCTCCCTCGGGGTCTGTAGAAGGGATATATGTGGTTCCTGTAGGGACATCTGAACTACTATCTATGTTGTTTAATCTGTTTGCAAAACCAATTACACCAATTGTTCCTACGTCAATCACTGGTGATACATTCGGGTTGAATGAAGCAAGTTGTAATTGACATTCGAATGACTTAGTTGAAGACATTTCGTTTTGTTCGTTAATTGCAGAGGCAACTACACTTGGTGAACTAAAGAATGTGTTATCATTCAGTGTTATGAAATCACTAGTGTTATCTTTCACATATGCAGTTCCGTCTATATAACCTTCGGGTGAACTCATTGCAGTTGTATATACACTACAAAGTATTTGTGTATTCTTAACTGCAACTGAAGGTATCATTGTATGCAATCCGTCAAAGTAATAGTTTCTTGAACATGTTGCAACACTTCCACCACCCACTGTATTGTCTACACCATTATATCCTGAGATAAAGTTATATGCAGAAACATCAGGTGTGATTGTAAATGAATCGATTCCTCTGTTATCTATATTTGTAAATGTTGCATTTAATGAATCAACTGGCCACCCACCTATGGTATCACCTACTGATAACACTTCGAATTGAAGTGTAGTGGTTCCAGCTTGTTCTGCATCAAAGTTGTTTATTGTGACAGTTTCACCTACAGTATATCCATGTCCAGGCTCTTCGATTAACATACTAGTCACAGCACCACTTGAAACAGTGACATTGAATTTTGCTTTTCCGTCACTTACGTCAAAATAACTTGTGTCTGCTGGTGTTCCATTTGAAGTTGAAATATTACCAATTGTTAACAGTGAGTTTTCTTTCTCACCTGTTAGACCAGCAATAACTACGTTATCTTTATCACCAACTGAATCATACATTCCGTGTAAGTAGTTGTATACTTTTACATATGTTTGATTTTTATATGTTTCAATTGGATTGTTTTGTAAAGTTGAAACTGGTAATGCATCATTCTCAAATCTTAAATCTGATATTTTTGAAGTGTCAAATTTTGCAACTTTGATTTTAATCTTCATATCATCAGTTTGTTCTGCAGTCCATGTAGAAGCATTTTGTGATAAGAATAATGAACCAGCATATGGTTGTCCTGCGATTGTTTGTCCTGTTGCAAGGTCTTTCTCACCCATTCTTGAAATGAACATATTGTATTCATTTGAGTTTGAGTATACAACCAATGCATACTCTACGTTTTCTTCTACGTATACTGGTGAATCGAAAGTAAATGTTGTTGCAACTGACCCGTCTGAAGAAGTGTTAACTGCAGAAGGATTATGTGTCACTGTAGAGAAAGGTAATACTGTCTGGCCAGGATATCCATTTACCATGGTTCTGACTTCTACAGAAACAGGCATTGAAGCGTCTTTTGTTTCAAAGAACACGTCAACTGAAGTTAACATCATACCACCATCTGCTTCACATAAGAATGATTGTGCAAGTGGGTCACCCCAACCTCTATCTAATCTTGAACCTCTTCCAAATCTTACTGGTGTAGAAGGTGCTCTGTTTCTTCTATCTTCCAATACAACTGGTGGAACGGGTGCTGGTAATGGTAAGAAAAGTTCAGGTTCAGGTGGTATAGCAGGTGCAGCTGGTGGTGTGACTGGTAATTCCACTGTATCTTCAGGAATCTCATTGACTCTTACCTCAGGTGCTTCTGTATCAAAAGGTGCTGAGTTTAATCTCTCACCTCTTCTGTCCATTGACCTTGAACCTTGTAATCTTTCAGTGACTACTCTACCATTTCTTGTTGATACAATTTCAGTTTGTGAAGATTGTAATAAACCTTGTGCTTGATATACAGCACTACCATTTGAAGCAGGATTACTTAAATTGTAGAATGAAGAAGTAATTCTTAATTCTCTTTGACCCGTTGGGAATCTATTGATTGAATTATTTGGTAATTCAAAGAATGCACGTAATCTTCCGTTTCCGTCTGTTTTACAATTTGAAGAAACTGTTGTTCCTCCGTCTTGTGAATAACTTCCACTCTGAGGTCTTATGAATTTATTAACATTCACATTATCAAAATAGAAGTAATGGTTTGTGTTTGGTTTTAAGTTAGTTGCATCTATCTCAATAGTCCTTGCACGCATGAAAGGTATAATTGATACTGATACAATTCTATCGTTTCTTGTTTCTACAAAATCTTCAACGACTGAAGTTGTGACACCTGTTCTTGTTTGAATCTCAGGTGTTTCTGTAATTTCTCTTGTTATCTCTAGACCAGCATTCCATTCACCACCTTGGGAAGGGTCACCTGACCATGAACCATTTGAAGTTGATTGCACTTCAGAAGATACAACAGCTGGTTCACCAACCCATGTTGTCTGCCAGTTGTTCCATACAGTTCCTAATGCATTTGTGTTTTCTGATAACACTGCATCAAAGTTTCCTTCTCTGTTGATTCTTACTTCAGGTAATTGTTCTGTATCTTGCCATATATCTGTTTCAGGTGTTAACTTGACATTACCTACGAAAGCAAAAACGTGATATGGGTTTACGTTTAATGTTCTTGATGCTTTACTTTGGTCTACATAATTGATTTCTTCAAAAGGTAATGTAATTAAGTCACCAGTCTTCGTATAGTTCGAAGAAGCATTAGTGTTTAATCCTATATCAAAGAACTGTTGATAAGACTGAGGTCTTAACATACCCATTTTAGTATCGATAGAACACTTATAGTCGGGGTGATTTACGTCACCAATCTTATGACCTCTAAAGTTATCTACTAAGAAACCTGATTTGAATCTATCGAATCCGTCTGCATCTAATATCTGTTTTGATTGAGTATCTTTCTCAAGTAATGATAGTGAAGTGATTCTTTCTAAGTTAGTGACCCTGTTGTTAATCTTTCCGATATCCTTCATGGTATATCGTCTATGGTCTTGTGACCTTATTTTAATCTGACTTAATTTGTTAGTATAAGGTGGAATTTGTAATTCAAAAAGTTCTATACTATCGTCAATTGCTTTTGGTTTAGTTGGTGATAACGCAGGATTACCTGTTGAAGTTTGGAATATACCTGACTTATGTAAGAAGATTTTATCTATTCTTCCAACATAGAATTCTATATCACCGATAACACTTGAACCTGAAACTGGAGTATCAACATGGTTTGCACCAGTTGAAGATATGTTTGTTCTTGTTGATAAGAATGAACGTCCATCTTCGTATGCAAAAGGAGCGTATCTTGCACCTTGACCACTTTCGTCTGATAAGTCTGTTGCAGTTAAAGGACTTTGGTTGTTGTCTGTTCCAAAAGAAGCATTTCCTAGAACCTGACCAACTATAGGTCTGAAATCAACTGAGTCTGATAACTCAAAAGTTCCATCGGGTTCTAAACCACCCAAGTCAACTTTGTTTGGTGAGTATACTGGGATATCTTTGTATTCAATACCTGAGTATGAATTTACATCAAAGTAATCTCCACCACCTGAAGCTTGGAAGTAATCAAACACTACTAATATTTGATTGTTTGGTGTTGGTTCACCAGGCTTCAATACTAATTTTGATAAATCATAGAAACCATCTCTCTGACCATTATCAAAGAAATATCTATTTGTTATGTTCGGTGAACCTGTAGAAATATTAGATAATGTTCCTACTGCATTTGAAGTTTGTCCTATAATAACTTCTGAATCAATAAATCTATTATCATTTTTGTAATAGAAATATGTATCAGCACCATCACCAGCAAACGTAATAATGATTGCACGTGCGTCTGAAGTTTGTCCTACAACCTCTTCGTAGTTTGCAAAAGTTCCTGAAGTTGTAGTTGTTTGAAATTTAGGTGGTAATGCACTTCCGTCAACACCTTCATATATTGCATGAACCTTAAATGCATCTGCAACACCCAATGATATTTCTTTGTTGTCGTATCCACAACCATAGAAATTACCACCTGAGTTCTCTGATACTTTTAATAATCTTGCACTTCTAAGTGTTTTATTTCTGTTAACTGGGTCTGTTATTTGAACAGTATATGATACTCTTACAGTTGCACCATCGTTGTTTGCATTAATACCACTGAATGTAATCTGTTGTCCTGAACCTGATACTTGAGTGTTTGCACTAAGTGTATCGGGGTCAATTAAATCTCCATTTGTAAATGAACCACCTGATTGTTCTTCAACAACTGCAATTGTAAAGTTATCTTTGTTTACAGCACCGAATACACCATTTGCACCCGTTGTTATTGAGAACTGACCACCTGATATTTCAGTTGTGAACTGTCGTCTAACAGTGACCGATTCACCTGTATGTGATTTAACCCAGTTTCTTGGCCATGCGAATATTGACGCAGTTTGGTTTTGGTCGTATAATGTTGCACGTCTTCGTGTCACATTACCTTGGAATGCAACTGAAGAAGCACCAGTTAATACTGCATTTGTATCATCAGTGACACTTGCAATAACATAATTTGTTGTATCTACTGGGTTATAAACTATATCACCCTCTTTTAATTCTGTTCCAAATTTAGTTCCGAAACCTGTAAGTGCAGTGTTAGTTCCAAAGATTACTGTTCCTGTTAGAGTGTTTAATAAATCAGTGACAACGTCTGCAGTAAATATTTCTCTTGCAGTGTTGTTTGATATTTGAGAAATACCTCTTGCTCTGTCAATGTTGTATGTTCTAACAGAATCGATTACGAATCCTGAAGAGTTTCCACCACCAGTTGCAGCTATTTGATTTCCTACACCAAAGGTTCCTACTAAATCATGAACTTTGATATAGTTATTTGAGTAATCTACTTCTGCAACGATACCATGAGCACCAGTTGTTGTATCTTCTATTCTTTGACCAACTAAAACTGGTGTTGCATTTGTGATTGATACTAAGTTAATCTTTGTTAACATTTTAATATCAAACAAGTATAGGTTATACACCCCTGTTGTATGTTCGTCTATGTTTCTTATTCTACATAGACCAATCTTCTCACTAGTATTAGTTGCACCAGCACTTCCTGTTGTATCAAAAAGTTCTGCAACTTGATATGGGTCTAGTGTATCTATTCCACTCTCATTACCAAACTCGGGTAATGCATGGACGTTTGTGACTCTTAATTTGTTTCCTATTCTTACTGGTGTGTTTGCATTGTCTAATGAAACTGTTGACCTTGCTTTTGGAAGACCGATTGTTGTTGTTCCAATCTTTTCAATTTCATAACCTTTAACATATGCTTTACCAGGCGATACTTGCATGACGAACTTAGATTCGTCACCACCATTTACTTTTGAATAGACTCCACCATTAATTGTATCGTCTAAGTGTTCTTTTAAACTTGGTGTAAATTGTCTTACAACGAAATCACCATTTGCATCGAAAGTTCTTCGTGCAAGAGTATGTTCGATTTCATTGTATATTGGTTTGTCTACTTTTAATTCTATTAGACCACCATTAACTCTGACTAACTCAACAAAATCTGCATCGTCTGTTGTAGTAAGTGCATACTTACTTAAATTCAATTCAAACTTAAGTCTATCTGCACCAGCAGCGTTTTCGTTTGTTGTTCCTTGTGAGTTATCTAATAGAGAAGAATCTTCTGAAGAGGATATTAGTTTCTCTACGACTGTTAAACCGACTCTATATGAAGGAGCACCTGAGTATTTCTCTAAGATAAGTTCTTGTGCTGGAACTTTTACAAAGAAACCTCTAATGAATATAACACCTTCTGAAATGTTTGCAATCGAAGCTCTTCCGATTGGTTTAGATAATACTGTTTGAGAGTCGACTTGGAATTCGTTATTGTTTAATACGTCTGATATTGCACCATTTTCGTCTACACTTACTTCATGTAGTTCTTCGTCAGCTGCAAAAGTAAATGAATTATTTGCATCTGTTCCTTGTGATTGATATCTAACGAATAATGTGATTGGGTCGTCTGAAGATTCTGCACTTGAAGTGACAACTTTACCTACGACACCTGTTGTTTTACCTTGTAGTATTTTACCATGGAAAGAAGTTCTGTATTCTTCTACTGAATCTGACCCTTGTGAATTTGGATTAGAAGACTTTACCTTAACAAAGTAAAGTTCCATATCGACATCAGTTTGAGCACCAGTGACAATCGAACCTTCTTCAAAAATATGATTACCAAATCTTTCAATTTGATTTTGTAGGATAGATTGTGACTGAGTTAATTCCCTTGCTTGAAGAGGTCTACTCGCACGGAATAAGACCTTATGGAAGTTTTTACTCTGACTGTAGTCGTCATAATAGGGTGATATATTTAAATCAGTTTTCTCTGCCATGTTTTCTCTCTTGTGGGGTCAATAGACCCCATTAATTACATTTCGATAATCAGTTTGATATCTTCGATTTGGTCGGCAGCTCTTGTCACTGCACCCCTATTTTCGACATACATTATTTGACCTGAATATCTTTCAACTTCAGGGAACGCAGCGTTAACTGAGTTAACTGTTCCACTGTTTCCTGTCCAATATGCTGTATCACTTGCAGTAAAGTCTACATATCCACCAGCACTATTTGCAACTGGGACATGAGAAACAACATTACCACTTATTGATACAACTTTAGATACTGCAACACCACTTCCGTCTATTGACGCACTCATAATAGTATCGTCTACGTTTAAATCTGTCACTGTTGAAAGTGTCATTTGTGAATATGCAGCTAATGAAGTTGAGGTTGCAACTGTTGTAGTTCCAACATTGAATGGGTCTTGGATAAGACCAATCCTTCTAAAATCGTTATCTACTGGGAAGTCACCTGAACCTTCTGCAAACTCTAATCTTGCATTAACACAAATAAAGTTTCCACCAAGTTCTTGAACTGGGTCTGCACCATGTCCATAGAAAGGTGATATGATTGGTTTGATTGCACCATTAGAACCACTTCCGATTCCTGAGATACCTGATACGTCTACTGAAGCACGTTTGTATCCTGAACCAACTGCAGTCACATTAACATGAGTGATTACACCTGAGGCTACTACAACTTCACAAGTTGCACCTGAACCATCTCCGACAATTGAAACACCTGTATGTGTTCCGTCTTGATAACCAGCACCACCATTAGTCACTCTTACATGGTGAATACCTCCGTCTACTGCAGAGTTTTCTACGTCCCATTGAGCAGAACCATCATCAGTTGCAGCTGAACCGATTGCACCACCTGAACCTGTTCCGTCAACTTCAGTTTGAGCACCGATAGTTTTTACTGGAATGAAGTCGTTAGTGACAAATTTAATAGTTTCTGAGGCAGAAATTGTATACATATACTTCCAAATATAACCACGACCTGAGGCAGCATTCGAGTCGGCAGTTTCTACTAATGAAGTTGGACTTGTTCCTGTTGGTTTTACGTCTGATACTACCACAGCACCTGAACTATCTCTACCAGTTCTGATACACTTATACACATTGTATTCATCAGTGATTACAAAGAATCTTGAATCGTATAAGTTGTTTGAACTTGTTGCTGGACTTGTATTACTTGCACTATAATCATGTGCATATTCGTCATATGAAGTTCCTGAAGTCCAATCATATCTTGTCAAACCATGAGATACGTCTGAAGAAGAAACCTTCTTCATAGCAATCATGTCTGCATATGAATCTATCTCTTCACCAACTGCATTCGCAGGTGAAGGTGGATTGTTCTCATCAGTCCAATCGAATGAACGTCCTATGAATATATAACTTGACGAGGCACTCTCACCAAAGTCTTCCTTAAATTGTTTCGCATTATGGATTCGAAACTTTTCCGTTATTATTGCTGCCATTTTCTTAATCTCCTCAGATTATTTATATACTATTTATAACACTATGCAGACTTTATATAAGAACTAAATGCAATATTCGTCCTTAAATTTGGAACGTCTGAATAATAGTTAACTGTATGTTGTGGGAAATAGGTTTCAATGTCTGAGATTCTTAAACCTTCGGGTTTTGATTCCTCACTCATGATATTACCTGTTCCATCTTCTAAAATAAAATCATCATTATCTGTTTCGTCTTTTAGATAATATGATATATCAAAAATTCTTTGTCCTGTTATTGTATTTAGACTTCGTAAAGTCCCTCCTAAAGGTGCATGACTTATGATTGAAGTCCTTTCAGTTGAGATATAATTATCTTGTATATCATCAAACGTTGCATCTTCCATTATGATATTATTACCATCTTCTAGTAATATTGAATCACCTACAGTCACACCATTTTCATGTTCTATTAGTGTTGGTTCTAGACCAAAGGAATATAACTCTTCTTCATATATGAATTTATATCCGTCTTCTAATAAGAACACTTCGTCCTGTTGACTTCCAGTTGAAACTATTTTTCCTTCATATGAAGGTCTTCTTTCATTACTTCTAACTACGTAATCATGGTCTGCTGTATCTATTGCAATTGAAGTTGCTCTTGTGAATGGTGCAACACCAACTGTTCCACCCATACCACTATGATGTTGACAATAGTAATATAATACTGAAGGTGTATTTTCATCAGTCCTTAATTCTACTATATTATCACCTCTTACATGAACACCTGTAGTGTATTCAACTCCTCCACCATGTGTTCCATCGGGTGTCGTTGAGAATTTAAATGGGTGAGCTGTTGGGTGATTGAAATGATATACATGACCTTGAACTAAATTGATTGTTGCTTGGTCTGTTCCGTTTACTTCATAAATGTTTTGAACACCATTGTTCGTCACTGTTATTTCTTTTGTGTCTACTCCAAAGTGTTGTTCTGTTCTATAAGGTCTACTTGTAGTTCCTACTACAAAGTTTTGAATTTTAAAAATGTTTAAGTGTCTATTTCTATGTGAAGAGTCACCATACTCTGTAAATGGTTCGGTGACTGCAAGACCAGTTCTTGGGTCTGTTTCAGGTGTTGGAACACCTGCGTCTTGTAGAACAACTAATGGGTCATTCATTTCTGCTTCAGTAGTCCAAAGAAGAATCTTTCTCATTGAGTTTGCAAAGGCATTAGGTTGTGTTAATACTGGTTCTTCATGAATAACAATCGTTGGTCTAAATCTAATTTGTTCTTCAATCTCATTGTTGATTGTTTGTTTGATTGCAACCTCACCAAAGAATATATGACCAGCTGGGTGTAATAAGTCCTTGACAACTGACCTGTATTTGTTTATACTTTCACCAACCTTAATCACATATGAATGTGTCTGATAGAATTTTCCGTCTTGTATATTACTTGCACTTGCATCAAGTGTGGATTTATCTCCAAGTAATTGTTCTTGTATCACACCCTCACCAGCAACTTTACCTCTTGCTTGATATGGATTTGATTTTAAAATCTTAAATGTATCAACGTTATTGAAGTCGACAACTTCTTCTGATAAGAAACAACCATTTAAATCAGTGTAAGTTAATATGTGTCTATCTGCATCATAAGTCACAACCTTTGCAGTTGAACCTGAGATTCTTCCTGTTAGAACAATATCTTTTGTAAGGTTTGCAGTTGGTGTGGTAATCAACATAGGGAAGTATGAAGTTGAATCCATAACTCCGTCATAGTTAAATGCATTACCTTGTTCTTGAATATTTAATGAACCTACACCACCAATAGTATCTGAGTATGCAAATAGTTTCGCACCTTCACCACTTGACACTACTGCTTGTTTGTTTAGTCTAATTGTATTTGAGTTTCCACCAGTAATCTCTTCACCACTTTGGAATGCACCTGTATCAGTTGATAATCTTTTAACAATTAATCTTTTGTTTTCTCCGTCAATCTTTAGAATAGTTGCAGTTGCATTTGAGTTTGTTCCAGTGACAACTTCACCTTCAGTAAAACCTGTCAAGTCGTCAAAGTAAATATAACCGCCTGGGTATACTTTAGGAACTTGTTTGAAACCAGCACCAGGCGACTTAATCTTAATACTTCTAATATGTGATGCAGTTGTTTCTAATTGAACTGGACTTTCGTCTTCTGATAAAAGACGCATTTTTTCTGTATAGATTTCTATAAGTTCTCCACCAGTGGGTGGATTGACTAAGACAACTCTATCGTTTTTATGAGTATAATCAGTAATTGGTGTTAACAAGATTCCGTCTTGATACACTTCAACACTTTCGTCATTAAAAACGATATAGTTTCCGTTGTTATCTGTTCCAGTAATAATTGGGTCACCTGCTATTGCAGTATATTCGTATTGACCCCAAACAGTTGCACCCTCTAAAATGACTTCGTCACCGACTGCACCTATAACTGCTTCTGCACCACTACCTTGACCTTCGTGTTCAAAGACAACTAGGTCACCACCAGCATATCCAGTTCCCGCGTCTTCAATATAGATATGGTCAACACCACCTTCTAATAGACCATTGACAACTGTTCTTGCAATTGTAGCTCCAGTATCTAATTTAGAACCTGATATATTAATAGTATCATTTAAAGAATACAATGAACCTACGTTTGATTGTTCTAATACAATACCACTATCGTCTTCGAATAATAAATTACTATCTTCTTCTTCGTTTCTAATATATGTTGAAGAACTAGTGTTAATAATATCTGAGATTAAACCTTTAAGTGTTCCTTGTGCAGTTGACACTCCGTCCCTATCAATGAGTGATACTAATTCATTATATACGAACTCACCTTTATGATTGTCTGTAATCTCTAATGAATATTCTCCTGTTTCTGTATTGATTGGAAATACGTTTTCAACAATTGAATTTGCAATAACTTTATTATTTGAATCATATTGAATTATCTTGTCTGTAGCACTTGGTGCAACTCTTAAGTCTGACATTAAAATGTTTACTCTTCTCTTCTGAGAGTAATCTGATTCTGAGTTGTAAATTGTTTCGTTATCGGGATATCTAATCTCTGCATCTTCGTTATAAAGAATCCTCATTAAGAACTTTAATGATTCTGCAGTTCCCTTTTCTTTGTATAAATCTGATATACCTTTAATCGTTAACCTTTTGTTTTGTGCTTGTTTAAGGTCTAACGAAGGTAAAAAATCTGTTTGGAAATGTTGAAGAAAGTCTTCTGAAGTTCTATCGATATCTGAGTAATCTAATATCTTGTTGTTTGCAATAATGGTATTCTCTTTATAACCACTAACTGTTCCTGTTTGTTTTGACTTTCTTCCTGTAATAGTTTCTCCCTCTGAGAAACCAAAACCTGAAATTGAGTTTACGTAAATTTGTAATCCATTTACGGAAGTAATCTTTGCAACTGACTTTGATACAGAACCAACTACATATTCACCCACTGTCCATGGGTCGGCAGTTGCGTTTGGATTTGCACCTGTTGATTCTTGTAATAATTTTGAAGTGTCTTCATCAGGTGAAGGTCGAACAGTTTGGGGTTCAGCAAGAACTGACCCCGAACTGTCTTCCAACATGATTCCGTCTAGTTCACCTTGAGCAGAAAGTGTAATGATTTCACTTTCTAGATATTCAAAGTATGATTTTAAAAATAGTTCAAAGACTGGAGCCTCTTCCTTGATATAACTAGGTAAGAGGTTCGTTAACCTATCGGTAAGTCTTTCTATTTTAAAATCGTTAGACATAATCTTAACTTAATGTTGCACCTAGGTTTGAAATTGGGAACCAATTTGAACCATTCCATATACAAATAACCGCTTCACCTTGTGCATCAAGAGTGATTTGGTCTGTTGTATCTGAAGAATAACCCCAAGATGATACTGTCACTTCAGCAGCTGCTGAAGAACTATCTGTCTTGTAGATTACTTTAATCTGACCAACGTCTGTTCCGTCATCTAAAGTGAACTCAACTGCAGTTGAACCTGACAATGTGATTTCACTTGCAAAAGATGAAGCAAGGTTTGACGCAGTTGCAGTTAATGAAGTGATATCGTCTACTGCTAAATGAGTAGGGATATTTTCAAACAACTGACCAATGGTCATTTTTTTGTTGACTGGTGTTCCGCCTGGGTTGTCAACAATATGAAGTAAATCATCAGCACCTATATCTGTATCAGACACTTGTGTTAATGCACTAATTTTTTTATCTGCCATTCTATTTTCCTCCTATAATCCAAATGAATGGGAAACTACTCGGGGGACTCCCGACCACTTACACATAATTGTTAATAATTACTGGTTGAGGTAGAAGTATACCCTACACCAGCACTACTTTCACCACTTGCAATGGTGTCTACTTCACCTGATACCTTAATGTCATCAGTAGATATGTCAACTAGATTACCTCTAGTTGCAACTACGTCATTTCCTGAAGGGACTACAGTGAAGTCAATCGATGAATCAGTATTAACTGTTGAGGTAATCTGAATTGCATTGATTGTAATCTTTCCTAAAGCATAGTCAACTGTTCCAGCTGCACTATCCTGATATATCCTAGTTGACCCTGATAGGTAATATCTTCTGAGATTACCATTTCCGTCATCGTCAAAATAATTAACATTGACTGAGTCACCTGATACATAGAAACCTGTTGTGGTTGTGATACCACCTGACATTGAATTATGTCCTCCATGAGGATTATACAATGCATTACCAAAAGTCACTGAATAACCTTTGGTTTCACTAACTAAGATATCCTTTCTTTTTCTTAATCTAATATTACATGTATTTGATAGAATAGAAGTATTACTATCGTCAACTGCTTTTAATAGATTTGAATGTCTAAAGATTGCATCAAAGTTGTTTAAATTGTCTGTATCGAATTTTTGAATTGCAGTGTTTACGATTGCTTCTAACTCACCGATTGATAAGTCTGTTGCATTCTCGTTATATTTGAATACACAAGTGACAAGTATTTTAACAATCTCTGCATCTACTATTTGTGGTCTAACTGTTAACATGTTCAATGCATTCAGTTTAGATTTAACTAATTCTTTTTCTGTATCTGATAGATAGTCTGAGTTTTGTGGTTTAAGTGCAACAAACACTTTACCATACTCGGGTGGGTCGTTATCTTCACCACCCCACACTGCAACTGCATCTGCGTTTGGATAGTATTCTTGAACTTTTGCTTTATAGTCGTTTAGTGTCACAAGTCTGTTTTGTGAAGTGTAAAACTTCGTAGCTTTAAACTTGATTGATTCGATTGATTCTTTTTCTGCACCACCACTTGCTTTTGTCACATTAGTGACATGAGAATTTGAGAAACCATTGACTGTTCCACTTAGAACAAATTGACTTGCACCATTCGCATGAACTTCGTCAACTATGATATAAGTCACGTCTATAATATCTCCGTCTGATAATGCTTTACCTAGTGTTCCGTCACCAAAGTAAATCTCTACATATCCTTCTTCGTTCTCTTGTGCATAATAGACTTTTGATTCGGTTGTGATATTTGATATACCTGTTGAAAGTGTATAAGTTTCTGCAACTCCATTCGAAGTCACACTTACTATCATTCTTGATTTGTCTACTCTTTCATTTGACAATACAAACTTTGGATTTGCAAGTTGGTTATCAAAGATAAATGAATCTTGTGCATATGTTCCTTGAACAATTTCAACATTGTTATAATTGTATGATAAATTATTTGTTGTTGGTCTTTTAGTAGAAGTCACTACAAAGTTATAAGAACTTCCGTCAAAGACAGTCACAAAGTTTGTTCCTCTCATTAACTGCATATCTGTAGTTGTTGGTTGAGTTCCGTCTGCATTTCTTACGTTCTTCATTTCTAAATCAATGAATGCAGAAGAACATGATTCAGAAGCAGGAACAAAACCTAAATCTTTTGCACGTGATACAACGTTCTTTCTGATTTGAGCAGAATCTAAAAATAATTCAGAGGCTGCAATGTTAGTGTTTACGGCACCAATGTGAGATGCATATGCAAGTAAGTCGACAAGAACTGACATACTAGAACCTTCAAAGTTATAATCTTTGAATTGTTCTTGACCTTTAAGATAGTTCTTAAGGTTGTCTGCAATGTTATCGAAATCTAAATCGGTTATCTGTAGGTTTGAACTTTTTACTGCCATTATCGTGTCCTTGAAACTGTTATATCAACCTCTTGTTGTGGAGCACCATTTTTGATATTGTAAAAGATAGTGATTTCTAATGAATTTGAATCAGTGTCACCATATATTATATCAACGTTTTCTACTCGAGGTTCTAGTTGTTCTATTTCTTTTGCAAGGTTCCTTCTCATTCTGTTCAGTTGTCTATCAGTATTTAATTCAAATAATTTATTTCTGATTGAACCACCAAAGTTCGGTTTAAAAGGTCTTTCAAATTTGTTGGTCATGACTATATTTCTAACAGACCTTTTGATTGCGTCCGTATCAGTTTTTCTGACTATGTCACCAGTAATTGGGTGTTTACGAAAGAAGATATCTAAATCTGCATAGATATCTTTCGTTGCAACTGTCTTTCCGTTATTTACTAAGTCTACCATATATCTATTTATACAAACTAATCAGGTTTCTTTGTCTTTCCAGCAGAAGAACCTGAGGCAATTGTATGTGTATGTGTTGAAAGTTTGACACCCTTACCTTTGACTTCTCCACTTGCAGTAATACTACTTGAATTTGTCTGTTTACCACTGACATCTAATGTCGATTGTAAAGTAGTTGCGTCTGACACTGTAAGTGTTCCAGTAATTGTTGTGTCTGATATAATTTCTGTTGTGTTATTACCAGTGATTGTAATCTTACCTTCTGATAATACGTCTGTTGTTCCTTTGAGGATATCTGCTTTTAGATTTCCTTCTGTAATCTCTGAAGTGACATTACCTTTTAACACTTTCATATCTACATTACCCGTGTTAACATTGATTGTCACGTTTCCTTTTTCTACTGTTAAGTCTGCATTACCAGCTATATAAATCTTATCGTCTTTTGCAACTACTTGATAATTATCATTTACGATTCGTTGCACTACACTTCCATCAGGGTGAACTTCCTGAAACGTTCCTGACCTATGATAAGTTGAAAGTCTTTCTTTACCAACTGTATCGTCCACTTCAATAACATGACCTGACTCTGATTGATACACTTTGTTATATGGATATACTGGTTCTGCAACTGAGTCGGGGAAAGTGTGTCCTTCTATTTCAATCTTTTTATCTATAGTTGAATCACCACGTGCAATACTTGACACGTCTGACTCTCCAGTGTATAATGGATAGTAGGGAAGCATATCCTCAGTGATTTCTCCCTCCGTAATTGTAGAACCCGTTGCATCATAATTAATTGTTATTTCTTTTGGTGACTTAGGTTGTGTATCGATTGCACTTGTTAGACCATGTGGTCGTCTTGAGTCTTGTTCGGGGTTCGGTGCATCAGGTGTTCCTTCATAATCTGCAACTGTTAATCTACGTGGGTCATTGAAACCTTTATCAACACTTCTGAGTAATTCATTTCCGAATGCGTCAACTTTATATCCCGTTTGAGGAATACCAACTGCAACACCAAATATAATTGGGTCTTGCATAGCCTCGTCCCTGAAATAACCGAAGACTGTTGTTCCTTCTACTAGACCATGTTGCACTCCTATACCTGAAAGACCAGCAGTTGTTGTTGGAAGTAATACTTGAGCCCATGGTAAATCAGGTGTTGATAATTCTAATTTATTATCCGTATGAATTCCATGCACACGAACACGAACCCTTCCTATTTTTAAAGGGTCGTTTCTATCTTCTACTATTCCAAAAAAATGTTTCATTAGTCTACTTTGTCCGCAGGTTCTACTTCTTGTAATGGTTTCACTTCAGAAACCTTACTTGCATAACTTTCTTTAACACACTCTAAATACATTTCACCTTCGTTTTTTGGTATGTTTAAACTAAGAGATAAATCAGTTATAAGATATCTTCCGTCATTTAGTTTATCTTCTTTATTTGACACTTCAGGACTTGGTATTTCTAATTGAATAACATTACCTACTGTTATGTCTGTTCTCATTGGTATAGTCACCACAATTTTATGTTGTTGTAGTGTTTCCATTAATGCACGTCTTTCTAATCTTGCATTATCAACTGACTTATATCCTTGGAACACTTCGTCATTACCTAGTGTATCTTCATTATCAAATAAGTGTGAACTTGTAAAATCATATCTAACATTACTGTCGTATGATTCATTAGGTGGAAAGTCAATATCAACTTCCGTGACTTGTGGTGATACGAAAGGGTCAACTTGATTTTCAGTTGTTAATGACTTTTCATATTCACCTGTTCTTATTAAAGGGTGTCCTGATAAATGTTTACCACGTTTAAATGTTTCTTCTAAATCATATACAAAATCAACTTCTTGTTTTCTGATTGGGTCATATGTTTTCTGCATAGAAGAGTATGCACCTTTAGCTGTTCCTCTAAGTGTATCGAATTGTTGTGGTATATAGAAATTTTTTATCATAGAGTTTAAACCACCCTTTGCATTTAAATCTAATAGTTCAGTTTCTTCTGCACTTCTTGGTCTGTATGAAAATGGAACTGGGAACTCACGTTTTAACATAGTGTCTATTGAACTAAATCTAAATCCACCATTAAGTGTTTGGAAGAAGAACATACCATTCTTCCATTCTGCTTGTTCACCAATGTTTGCTTCATTGACTACGTAATCAATAAGTTTTGAAACAGTCCAGTTAGGACATATGAATTGTATATTCTTTGGTTCTGTTTCTTCAAACCAATCAAACTCTTGTGGTTTAACTTTTGCATCTTCAATCAATGCTTGTTGTAATATTGTTTCGTATGAACCTCTAAACATTTTACTCAAACGTTTCTTTCTGCAGAAGAACATTCTTGGGTCACAAAATCTTAATTTGTATATTTGTGCAGCTTCTTTAGGTCTTTTTACATCTTCTACTTTGTAGATTCTAAATGTTTTATCAATTGTAAATTTCTTTTCGGGTTCTTGACCAAGACCCTCTTTTTGTGCAATCGAAATACGAATATATTCTTGACCAGTAAATCTATAGTTTGATAATAAGTTCAATCCGTCCATCATAGTTATTAGACCAGTGTTAAACTTATTGTAAATTGATTCGTATAACCTAACCCCTATTGCAAGGTCGGTCACATCAACTGATTCATTTTCTTGATTCACGATTGCAAGTGATTCAATACTGAATTCACCAGCTTTAAAATTACCTTGTGTTGACATTATGCACTCATCACTCTATTAAACTCACGAACAACTCTTCTTACATATTCGGGTTTAATTGCTTTTATAAATCTCTTCTCTTCGTTCCTTTCCCATTCATCTTCATAGATTGTTTTCTCAAACATACCATTTGAGAAAACATTTGATTTATGGTTTCCATTATAATAGTATGCAGTTCCGTCCAACTTTCTAATTGCGTCTTTAATAGTTAGTGAGTGACCACTTACATCACCAGTGACCTGTTCACCACCTCTGAATTCTCCACCCTCGATTCCTATTCTTGCAAAGTTAGGTTGCACTTCATTTACTACACCTTCGATTGTGACACCATTTCTTAAACACGAAATAGTTTCACCTAATAAAAACTTATTACTTGCACCTACGATATCTGTTTTGTTGTATGCAGTTAGATACTGACCTGAATAATATTTGTTTAGATATTGTTCAAACTCTTGGTTAGATTTCCACCATTCATAATAGTTATTCCAGTTATTAACTAAAAAGAAAGTCCAGTGTAAATCTGAATCACCATAAAGTTTTGTTGCAACAACATCAGGTCTATCTCCTTCCATTAACTCGACATATTCATAATCAATAATACTATTTACTGCACTTTGTTCTATCTTAGATTTTCTAAAGAAATCTTTTATAGTGATAACTTTACCATTATCTAAAGTGTATTGAATATCGGGGAAGTTTTTAAATAATTGTGTAGCCATATCTATCCTTTCCTACCAGGCAAGTTCGGTGGTGTTAATTGTCTTGGATTTGGTGTTTTAACTTCTTTAGTTCTTGTCTTTCTTGCACCATACCAAGTTGTGTAAGTTTCGGTTTCGTATGTTGTATCATATGCAACTGATTTGTTTAATGACATATTACCACCACCAATATCCTTTCTCTTTCCTGAAGTAGTAAGGTCTTGGAATGTTTCTTGAGTAATAATTTTGATTTCAGTAAATGATAAATCCATTGTTGTTGATACTGGATATCCGTCTTCATAAAGTTTTGTTGAATGAGATACAGTGCAATCGGTTAAGACACTAGGTTGGAATCGTTCCATGTGCAATCCAATATTTCCTTCATAATAGATATCAAAAATATTTGGATAGTTAAAGTATCCTTCTGCAGCTCCGTCTGCTTCTGCATTACCAAAAGTATCAGGCAACATTGCAGTTTTAAAAGTCCATATGATATCTTCTACCATCTTTGCTTCTGCAGAACTTTTTGGATAAAACTCATAACTAAATGAGTGGTCACGGAATTCAACACCTTTAAACATTTGTTCTTCCATAGGGTTCTTTGCTTTACCCTGAACAAAGTTTTTAACACCACCAGTCATTGCATTACTTGTATCTGAAACTAAACCTTGGAATCCCTCTTCCATGAAACTACCAAATTTTGAGAAGAATCCTCTGTCACCACCTTGGTCATTACCACCAACTAGGTTTCTTTTGTTTGCACTAATACCTTCTTGTTCGTATGTGACTTTAGTATCAAAGGATAATTCGTCAGGCACATATAATGCAACTGCAGTTGATTCTGAACTAAAAAGGTTTTTTGCATTTGCACCCTTTCTTTTCTTTCTTGGTCTAGTTTCAAAAATAATAAATGAATCTAAATCCTCATTCATGGGGTATTGTAAGTCATGTATTGCTTCAACTGGTGTTTTTTTACCTACTGCTTGTGCAAGATTTGAAGCATTTAAGTTTGATTGTAGTGTTGCACGTCTATCGTCTAATAACTTTTCTGCTTTTGCCTTTTGAGATGCAAGCATGTCTTTATCGTATGTTCCTTCATACTTCTGACCACCTTCGAATTTACTTTTGATACCTTTGAGTGACTTTACGGCACTGGTTGCTTGGTTTACTTTATTTAATAGCTTGTCTATACTTGGCATGTTTTCTGAACCTAAATACTAAAAATTATGATTACTAGTGTTATTTATGTCTAGAAAAAGTTATTCAGGCAAGTTCAAACCCAAAAATTATAAAAAATATAAGGGTGACCCTACAAAGATATTCTATAGGTCTTTGTGGGAAAGACGTTTTATGGTGTATTGTGATAACAATCCTAACATAATTGAATGGGGAAGTGAAGAGATTATTATACCATATAAGTCACCTATCGATAGAAAAGTTCATAGATACTTTCCTGACTTCTATATAAAGTATGTCAATAAGAAAGGTCAAACTGTTCGTGAAATCATAGAAGTGAAACCAAAGAAACAGTTATCCCCACCTAAAGAACCTCAAAGAAGAACTAAAAGATATCTAAATGAGGTTGCAACATATCTAGTCAATCAAGCAAAATTCAAAGCTGCAGACGATTATTGTAAAGATAGGAGATATGGATTCAGAATACTTACTGAAGACCACCTCGTTAAATGAAGAAACTCATTGCATTTGATTTAGACGGAGTCCTTATTGATTCATTAAAAAATATGGAAATGTCTTGGGACATTGTAAAACTTCACCACAATATAGAAGTTCCTTTTGACGAATATAGAAAACATATCGGTAAACCATTCTTTGATATACTGGACGAGTTAGGACTCACTGAGTCACAACAACGAATCAAAGACACCTATGACGAGGCATCGAATATGATTATTGACGAAGTTGAGATATATGAAGGTGCAATCGAAACACTAGAACACATAAAAGAAAAAGGATATAAGATTGCAATTTGCACTTCTAAAGATATCGTAAGAGTAAAAAAAGTCATTGCAAGTTTAATACTGGACGGAAAAAAGTTTCCTGAATTTGATTATGTCTGTTCACCTAAACAAGGTCTGAGAGGAAAACCGGCTCCTGACCAATTACTAAATACTATGGCATTCTGTAATGTTGACCCACACGAAACATACTACGTTGGAGATATGCAATCAGATATGTTTTGTGCAAACAGAGCAGGTGTAGATTTTATACATGCAAAATATGGTTATGGAGAAGTTGAATGCGAAGTATCGCTAGAGTCGATAAAGAATCTAATCTCGTTGTTGGATTAATTCCAGCACGATATCATTCTACAAGATTCGAAGGTAAACCCCTAAAAGAAATACTCGGACTCCCAATGATTCACCGAGTATACAATCAGGCAACTCAATCAAAACTACTCGATAGTGTTATAGTGTTAACAGACGACACTAGAATTTCACAATACTGTTCGGTCAATGATATGAGATGTATTGTGATTGACGAAGAATGTAGAACTGGAACAGATAGGTGTGCAAAGGCTTTGGACTTAATTGACGGAGATATCTTTGTGAATATACAAGGTGACGAACCCCTGATTGACCCTGAAGCAATCGATACACTTATACACTCCCATTCAAATAATGGGATATCTAATGCATACGTTGAAATAGATTTTTATTCAGACAAAAGACATGATAACAATGTAGTAAAAGTTGTGACTGATTCATACAATAATGCAATCTATTACTCACGTCTTAGTATACCATATTACCAAAAAGAGGAAACCATTGTCAAACAACAATTAGGTTTATATGCATTTCATAGAGAGTTCTTAGATATGTTTACTAAACTTCCAGTCCGTGATTTAGAGAAAAGTGAATCCGTTGAAATGTTGAGATATGTAGAGAATGGTTATAAAGTTAAAATGGTTAAGGTTGAAGACGAAGGTTATTCGGTAGACACACCTGACGATTTGGTGATAGTAGAAGAAATTTTAAGGAAAAGATTATGTTAATTCATTTGAAATCAGAAGAGAATTATTTAAAAGTTGAAAAAATCTTTAATGATATAAGAAGAGAAAGTAAACCAAAACTTGTCACTTGGAAACAGATAACTGAACTTCCAACTACACACTGGACTAATACCAAACATGGTGGAGCTGGATATGCACAAGCATTAATGCAATATGCAGATAGTGAACCATGGAGTCCTATGGGACAAGAAGAATACATGCAATCAATAAAGGACGGAAAACAACCTTTCGGATTATCTCATGACATGAGAGTAAGATTAGAAAATTCAGGTGATAATAGATTCTTCCATGGTGCTAAATGTAGGTGGTTGATTGACGAGTGGAAAGAGAATGGTTGGTATTCATATCCACAAGCATGTGTCACTCATAGAGGAACACTATGGTTTCACCCAGGCGCAATAAGACAATATGCACTTGCAGTTGGTGAAATGTATGAACAAAAAGTAATCCTTTGGGATTGTTGGGATAATAAAGAGTTATTTCCTGATACACCAATTTTAGAATTTCCTGAATATAGAAATATCTTTAGTGTCAAGAGGAGTCAATGGATAGACACTAAAGGTTATGACGGAGAAGGAATGCAACATTTTGGTGCAAAACCCATACTGGAATGGCACGTAGACGAGGATAGACCAAACTTTTATTTAACTGCAAGACGTTATCAAGAAGAGATATTTAATTATAAGAAACCTAAACTCTATGGTGAACCTGATACTTATGAATATGTTCCATGTTTTGCAGAAGGTCATAAACACTATCAATGTCTAGAGATACATATGAAACACGGAAAAACATTTGGTCGATTACAAGCCAATCAGATATTTAAGATTCCTTTTGAAGATAAAGAATGGGAATGTGAAGATTTCTTTATCAGAAAAACCTTTTAAAAGCATAAATAATAGACAATGGCAGGTCTATTTGAAAAATTAATGAACGAATCTCCTTCGGAATTGGAACAAAGGAGTTTCGAATCATTAGAATGGTTCAAAGATAACCTAAGATATGTGAAGTTAAGACCCGACCAAACACTAAGAGAGGGTGAAATAGTCACTCAATTAGAGTTAGGTAAAATGTATATGTATTTTTATGATGCAAAGAACAAAGATACATTACCTTACTGGGATAGATTTCCTTTAGTTGTTCCAATTAGAAAGTATGCAACTGGATTTCTTGGTATTAACTTTCATTACATTGCACCTCGTTATAGAGTTATATTCTTAGAGGAGTTATATGAATATACAAACAATAAAGACTATGACGATACAACTAGACTTAGATTAACATATGAATTACTAAAGGGTGTATCAAGATTGAAGTATTATAAACCATGTTTAAAAGAATATCTCTATGGTCATATCCGAAGTCAATTCAGTCTAGTCCCTCCACAATATTGGGAGATAGTTGCAATGTTGCCAACACAACAGTTTAACGTAAATGCAAACAAAGTTTATGCAGATAGTAGAAGGAAAGTAATATGAGTATGAAAGGTGTTAACGATTTTATATCTTATTTCGATACGGGTGCAAGACCCAATTTTTATGACGTTCAAATTATAGGTGGAAGAAGTCAAGGTGGATTCAATATGCAATTTGACCCCCAAGACGGACACAACTTTCGTTGTATAAGTGCAAGTCTTCCAGGCGTTGAACTGGGAACCAATGAAGAAGCAACCTTTGGAGCTCCAAGACAAATCCCTGATGGAACAGTGAGTTATGATGGTGGTGTTGCATTAACATTCTTATGTGATACACACTTCTACGATAGGGTTCTTATAGATGCATGGCAAAGATTTATCTATGAAGGTGAACCAAAACAAAGTGCATATGGAAGAGAATCAGGAACAAAGTTTCAACCTGTAATGAGATACATGTATGGTGACGGAAAAGATTTCGATAGTGGATATGTGGGACAATTAAACATTACACAATTAAGTCAAGGTGGTAAACCTAGAATGTTATACGAATTCCAAGACGTATATCCAGTATCATATTCAGAACAATCTCTTGCAAGTTCAAACGAAGCAGGTGGAATCATGGAGTTCGAAGTGACATTTGAATATAAAGATTTTTATGTTTCATATCCTAGTGAACCTGATGAAGTAAGAAAAATTGAACCAAAAGACAATGGTGCAGAACCACCTCAAGCAGGAAGAGGAAGAAAGATTTTAGATGCAACACTTGATACACTCAATGTGTTGTCTAGGTTTAATCCAAAGGCTGGAGAATACCTAAATAAACTAAGTGGTCTTGAAGGCCAACTTACCCGTGGTAAGAACATCAGTAGAAAAATTGGTGGTCTTAACATCGGTGGTGGTGGTGATTAAGAATAAATTAATTAAGTGAGGATAATATAATGGCATTACCAATACAGTCGACACCGACTTATAGAACAGTTTTACCAGTTAGTGGTCAAGATATAGAATATCGACCATTTCTAGTAAAAGAACAGAACATTTTAGTTCAAGCTAAAGAAGGTGCTGACCCAAAACAGACTATGCAATCTGTTAAAAAATTGCTACAAGCAGTGACTAATGATAAAGTAGTTATTGAGGATTTACCTACTACAGACTTAGAATGGTTATTCATTCAAGTAAGAAAAGTATCTGTAGGGGATACGTCTAAATTAATGTTCCCATGCGTGAACAGAGAGTGTCCGAATACTAAAGACGTGACACTTAACTTAGACGATATTCAACCTGAAGGTAATCTTCCTGAAGACTATACAGTCATGATTACTGATAAAGTAGGATTGACATTAATGGTTCCACTTGTTGAAGGAGTCGAAAAGGTCGCAGACCTTAAAGAGGAAAGTCAAACAGTAGAACTTATTAAACAATCTATAGTAAACATTTTTGACGAAGAGAATGTTTATGAAGGTTCGGACTTGACTAAAGCAGAAAGGGACGAGTTTGTGGATTCTTTAACGTTCCCTCAGTTAGAACTTGTTGGAAAGTGGTTTGACCAACTTCCAAAATTAAGTGCAAGACTAGAGTGGGATTGTGAAGAGTGTGGAACAAAGAATGAGCAAAACTTAGAAGGAATTCAAAATTTTTTTTAATAGCTCTTTCTCATGAAAGTGTGTTCAATCATTATAACACTAACTTTCAATTAATGCAACACCACAAGTATTCGTTGACTGAATTAGACAATATGATACCTTGGGAAAGAGAGATTTACATTAAGTTATTAATGCAACATCTTAAAGAAGAAAAAAGTAGACAAGAAGCCGAGAACGCAAAAATCAGAGCTCAGTCTAAAAGAAGATAAGGAAAACATTATGGCGGACACAATCATAAAGGAAAATAATACGACTAACGAAGTCGAGATTTCCCTAGACAAATATATGAAACTTATCGACCAGTTAGATGAACAGGAAGATAAGATTAAGGAAATGCAAGAAGAGGCCAAGAAAGCTAGGTCACAACTTGCACCACCTAAAAGAAAATTCATGGATTTGTTTTTAGACGACAATGATATAAATGAGAAATCAATTATTGGTTTTATCTCATTTGCATTAATGACTGTATTCGGTATTTGTGATTTGGTCACTGCATTCGCAGGTAAAGACCTAGTAATCTCGGATACTATTTACACTTCATTTGTTGTTGTGACACTAGGTGCATTTGGTATTAGTGAAGCAGGAAAAGCCTTCGGCGGAAAATAGGACTCGTATAAATGGATGACGGAACCAAGAGTATAAGAGAACAACGGGAAGATTTAGCTAAAGAAATCAAAGACGTTAATGCTAAACTGAAGCCTGGTTTTCAAAAAATCATATCAGATTTAGAAGAAGTTTCTCCACAAGTTGCTAAGATAACTGCAGACTTTAGGGAATCTAGTAAGGATTCCTTTACGGGTGCATTGGCAACTAGAAAATTAAAAAACCTCACTGGTCTTGTCGACAAATATATGAAAGAGGGTGAATCAGCCCTTGACCCTAAAGAACTCAAACAATTACAATCAAACTTCTCACAAGAAATTGATGGTGTAATGGAAACCTTCGACTTTGAAGGAATGAGAAATGCACAATTAGAATTCAATGCAACTCAAGACGCATTAATAGAACTTGAAGACAAAAAACAAGCAAGACTTGAAGTTGCACTTAAAAGAAATAATGTTCTCGGTCAATTAGATAAAAAGATTGACGATGCACGTGCAAAATCATTTGGTTTACAAGGTGCAGCCTTAAACGAGAACACTAAACTCATAGAAGATTTACAATCACAAAGAAAAGAAAAACAAGACGAAATCACTGCAGCCTTTGATAGAGAGATTGCACTAGAGAAAAAATCATTAGAAGAAAAGAAAGAAGCACTCTCAGAATCTACTGAAGCATATCAAAAAGGTTTAGAACAAGCAACTAAATTTGAAGGTATGGAGAAGTTCAGTAGTGGTATTGAAGAACTAACTGGAATTGATATACTTGGTTTTGCTGATACAGTCACTAAGAAAGTAAATGCAATTAGTGACGTTATGGGTTCAATCGGTGGTGTCTTAGGTGACGCAGGTAAAGGACTCAAAGATAAAGTCGGTGGTTTCATGGAAGGTTTCAAAAACCTTCTTACACCTAAAGCAAAAGAAGGTGGTAAAGACGAAGGTGTTATCGGTGGTGCATTAAAAGATAAAGCAAAAGGAATGGCTGCTGGTATGTCTTCTGACCAAGCAGATAAGTCAACTGGTATCACAAAGAAAGCAGGTAAGAGTGGTGGTTTCTTAGGTGCAATTGCAAGAGGTGTTAAAAGATTTGGTGACTCTAAAGTATTAAAAGGTGCATTGACACTTGCGATACTTGGTGGAACAATCGGTATTCTTGCAGTCGGACTTAAAGCATTCCAAGGTTTAGATTTCAAAACACTATTAACTGGTTTTGTTGCACTTGGTGGTTTAATACTATTTGCAAGATTAATCGGTAAAGCAACAATGGGTATCTTAAAAGGTGCCGCTGCTATCTTTGTATTAGGTGCCTCATTAATCCCATTTGCATTTGCACTTAACTTAATGAAAGACGCAGGTATAGGAACCATAGCTGCAATTGCAATCGGTCTTACTGTTCTTGGAGTAGCAGCCTCAATACTAGGTGGTATGCTTCCTGTTATTGCACTAGGTGCTGTTGCAATCGCATTACTAGGTGCAGCTCTAATTCCATTTGCATATGCAGCTCAACTAGCTGCACAAGCATTCAATATGTTCATAACGGATATATTGAAACTAAGTTTAGTTGATGGTGGAAACTTAATTCTAGTTGGTGTTGGATTAGCAGCTATTGGTGCTGGTCTAGTTGCAATGACTGGTGGTGGACTCATAGGAAGTTTATTAGAAGGATTAGGAAGTCTATTCGGTGCAAAATCTCCTATGGAGAAAGTGACTGACTTTGCAAAAGGTTTAGAAGACGTTGACATGACTAAGATAGTTGACCTAGGACAAGCATTCGAAAAATTACAAAATGCAGAAGGTGCTATAATGTTATTCAGTAATGTTGATGCGAAAGCAAAAGGTCTAAAACGATTTGCAGAAGGTATAGACGAACTAACTGCCGCACTAATCAGATTAGAAGAAGGAGCTCCTAAGAAACAAAGTTGGTGGGATAAAATGACTGCACTTGCAAGTAAAGTCATGGGAACAACACCACAACAAAGAACTGAAGAACAGATTGCACAATCCGAAGATAGATTAGTTAGAAAACAAACTGCTCGTGACCAAGTTCAAGTAGACCCAACTGGTAGGAACGGCCCAGTGACAGATAGTGCAATGTCATGGGAAATGTGGGAAACCAAACAAAAACTTCTTGCAGATAGAGCAGAAGCATTCCCTGAACATGAAAAAATGCGTCAAGAGTTTATGTCGGGTAAAGGTGAAATGGAAACTGCAACTGCAGAAATGCAAGCAGAAGAAATTAGATTGTCTAGATTACAACAACAGATGATAGAACATAATATTGTTGCAAGACAAAAATTCGGAATACCACACTTATATTCACCTGATGAAATTGCAGCTGCTGGAGTTCAAGACCAAGGTGGTCAAATCGCAGGTGCAAGAGAAGACGCAGGAATGGGTGGACAAGGACAAGGTGCTCAAGTTGCAATGGCTAACAGCACAAACCTAATGATGAGTGGTCAAACTTATAATGATATCAATCCACCAAGAGTAAACAATGACGATGCTTCAGTCTATAAGTATGGTGGTGGTATGGGATATGGAGAAGACGACTTCTAGAAAAAGTCCTCCAACGAACCTTCTTTACAATCTACTAAATCTCCTTCCATAGAATCTAACACTTCTTTTGCTTCGTCAACTGAAATCTTAAACCATTCACCATTACATACAACTCCTCTTTCAGTTAGAAGTTGTTGAAACTCTAGTTCTCCTTGTCTTCTATTTTTAAACCATTTGTAATATCTTAGTTCATAATCTCTGAAAGGACTTCCAGTTTGATATCCATTACACCTATCTTGTGCAACGGAAGCTTTACCAGTGCATACCCATTCGGGATAAGCAGGATTTGTAATTATATAAACGTCACCACTTAACACTTTATCTTCTAAACTCTTTGCAAGTGTTAACATATCTTCCCGACTTTCGATACCTTTGGGTGGAATAATTTTATCTATACTTCCTCCCTGTTGTAGATATCCGTCAATAGTTCTCCATTCAACCTTATAAAAGATTCTACCCTTTTCGTCCATTTGGTGATTGACTCCATTCTTTCTCCATGTATGTCCGTCCCATTTCTTTCCGTCACTACGGATATCACCATACTCGGGTTTCATTCTTTCCAGTCGAATTTATGTTTTAAATGTCTAGGGATAACCTTAGTCTTATCTTTATGAATCTGAGTAGACCCATGTGAGGGTGTTTCTTTACGAACTTTAATTTCAGGTTTTGGTTTGCCAAAGATTTTCTCCCAGTTCTCTGAGTATAAATCTTCGTTAGAGTTCCTTCTTTTGGAACCCTTTCCACCATGCCAATTACTCATATTTAAAATAGTGAAGGTTGGAAATTTAAATAGATATAGATTGCACCTATCAAACAAACTATACCTACAACAGTAGAGATTATCCACTGTCTTATAATTCTCTGTTCTCTTTTACTTCTCATCGAATATGTCTATAACCTTTCATAGAAGCACGTTTAGCTTCTATTTTCTTTCTACGTTTAATCTCTTGATTCTTTTGATTCCTTTTAGTGTTAGGTTTCTCATAATATTGTCTATCACGGCATTCTTGAACGATACCTTTACGTTCACATGCTTTTTTGAATCTACGTAGCATTCTATCGAAAGGTTCGACATTTTTATTCTTAGGATTAATTCTTGGTTTTACACTCGGCATATTAACTAAAAAATTGTTCTAAAGATTCTACTTTATTCTTTATTTTATCTGAGTTAGAAACTAACTCCCCACTTTTACGAAACACTAAAATGAACTCATGCACTTTTGCAGTGTATCTTTTACTTGCACACTTACCTGCTTGTAAGGCTGCAAATATGGTGTCGTTCTTCATTACAATAATGTCATGAAGATTTAGACCAGCCATTGTGAACATATTTATGGTATCTGAATGGAAAGGAATGTATTCACCACCTTTTCTCCAATCACCACAAACCCATACACAAAACCCGCCAGGTTTCAACACACGTTCTATATTCTGTCCACATATTTCTATACGATTACGGAACTCAGTATAACTTCTAATATCAGATAACTGACCTTCTGCACTTTCGTATCTTTCTATGTCACCATAAGGTGGACAAGTCATAACTAAGTTTGCACTCTCATCATCTGTATGGGACATTTCACACCCGTCACTCTCTATGATATCATAGTATCCGTCAAAAGAATGTCTTCCCATTTCTTCTCTAACTTTTTTTACTGTTTCGGGAGATACGTCATAACCAATGTAATCTCTTCCTAATTTAGCAGACACGAATGCACGTGTCATTCTTCCAGCAAAAGGGTCAACGATTGTATCACCAACCATAGACCAATAGTGAACTATATTCTCACATAAACCAGCATGAAACTCTGACATCATTAAACCATTAGGAAGACGAGGACAAACACCTCTCTTTTCTTCATACGCAGTTAAGTATGCGTCGTCCCAATTGTTCTTAGATGATTTAGTTGGTGTTATAACTGACTGAGGGTTCCAACCAAACTGGTCGATAACCCTTTCGTTTTCGTTCCATGGTAGAACGTTTTTATAATATTCACTTTTCATAATCTATTAAAGTGTGAAGTCACCCCACGCCTTACAGCAACCCGTTCTTCACCAATCAACTCCGCACCTGTAATGATGTTGTTGATTTTTCCCTTACTAAGCACCCCCTAATTTCCACGGCCTTAGTGTTGTAGTCGTCTTTATTCACGGACACATTTTGAAACAAACGACTACCCCAAATTAGAAATTAACTATCTGAAGCTAACTTCTTAAAGTAATCCATCGCGTCGTCTTCTTCCACTTGTGGTGAAGATTCTGCTGATGCGATTACAGGTTCTTCTGCAACACTTTCAGTGTTCACGTTAGACCAAGGCACTTCGTCTAAGTCTTCAGCAACACTTTCTGCAGTTGCATTAGATACAGTCCCAGTTAAACCCAACACTCTATCGAGTTTCTCTTTGAGTTCCTCGTAGGTTTTGAATTCACTTGGTGCAATCACTTCTTGCAATGAATGAGTTTGATTATTTATATCATTCAATTGATTTTCATCGTCAAAAAGTGGAGCAGGTGTATCGAACTCTGATTTATCATAGTTCCAATATCCGTCTACTTTTCTGATTTTGATTTTGAAGTTTGCACCTTCACCTCTTAAATCAAAAGGATTGATTGCTTGTTCATCGTCAAACGCTGGTGATATTGCTTCTTTGAGTTGTTCAAAGATTTTTTTACCATATCTGTATTTGAATACTTTACCTTCGTTATCAGGATTTTTTGGGTCTGAGATAACATAGACATTGGACACATAGTGTAAACGTCTTTTTTGTTTACGTGCAATCTCTTTGTTTGCTTCAATCCCAGTATTCCATAACTGAGTATTGTATTCGGACACTGGGTCTTGTTTACCAAGAGTCGTTAAAGACTTCTCGATATACCAACCGCCTGGCCCTTGGAACCCGTGGTCAAAGTAAGATACCCAAGGCATTTCTTCGTTTTCGGGAGTAGGTAAGAAACGAACTACTGCATAACCATTACCAGTTTTATCTAATTCAGGTTTCCAGTAAGTATCGTCTGAATAGGACTTTTTTGCACCTTCAGTAGGTGAAGCAGATTCCATAGCTGCTCTTAGTTTATCTAATGATGTCGACATTGTATTCTCCTATTGTATCGCATTGTATTAGCATTTTATCTTTGCATAGAAACCTTAGTTCCTATACTCCTATTATAGTGTATTACTGATAATCCTACAAGAGGGTTTCTCAGAAATACCATATATTTATATAATTTATTTTCTTAGGATTTGTTTTTTTATACATAATAATGTTATGTCTATAACCCGCTCTATATACACAACTCTTTGAGTAGGTCTTTATACTTCTTATAATCAACACTTATAAAACTCTTATACTTGTTAATCCTATTCTGTATGTCGGGGTAGACGAGGGTTTCGGAAATTAGTCGTTCCCAATCCTTCGTAAATCCTATGATTTCGTCCATTATACAAATCGTTTCGAGGGATATCTTCTTACCCATAAACTGTTTAAGTAATATGGGGTGTTGTCCGTTCTTCACTTCTAACACTTGATTGATATTCTTCTTACGTAGTAAATCAGACACTTCCGTTTCAAAAAGATACGATAGTTTCTGATTCCTATTCTTCCAATCTTTATAGACTTTGACACACTCATTATCAAGTAAGTCACCTGCCCATAAATCTTTTAAAGACAAGTTTGCAATATAAAAATCTTGCAATTCTTGTTTGTGGGTTTTGAACAATTTACCAAAGTGGTATTTGTCCTTACGTTTTAGAAAAGAATTGATATCACTTTTCACTTTACCATTGTATTTTATAAAGTCATAATCCTTAGAATGGAAATGCAACTTTATTCCAAGGTAAAGTGTATATGCATCATATCCTTCTCTACTTGTCATTTAAGTGACAATCTTTTTTTCGGGTGGAACTGCAATACCACTTACTGCAGTTTTATGTGCTTCAGCAACTTCTTGATTACACTTCGAAATAAAAACATATGAACCAAATATCATTTCTGTTGGGTTCACTTCACCTGTCACTGCAACACCTTTAGAGAAACCCATTCCTCCTTCGGGTGTATTGACAATCATTTTTGGGTTTCCTAGTGTCACTGGTTTAGTCGAAACTAACTCACCAACATATTCACCACTGGTAGCAACAACTGCTACTATATCACCTTTCTTCATAATAACTCCTAATCTGAAAAGAATGAGGTTATACTTCCTTTGGAATTATTTCCTCGGTTAATTAAATTTAAACCAGCTGCTTCTGCTTCTAGTTTGTCTTTAAGAGGTTGTGTTAATAATCTCTTTGCACTTTCGGGTTCGATATTGTTTAAATCACAAACCTTTACAATTGCAGACATAACATCTGCACCACGTCCTTTGACTAATAGTTTTTCAACTTGTTCTGAAAATTCTTTACGTGTAATCATTCATCTCTCCAATCTCTTAACCATTTACTTCCGTCACGTTCTGCATCTAAGAATACAGCATTCGTAAATGCAACTGGTAAAATTACTGCAACGTGAACTATGATACTGGTCACGATTGAATAACCTAACCAACCCATATAAAAACTTGCAACGAATCCAAAGTAGATTGACCACATTGTAAACAAGACAAGTGTAAAATAAGTTTGTAGACTTGGGTCGGGAATGAATCGTAATGGATTGTATCTATTGTCCATTACCAATCTCCAACTATCGACTACAAATATTATAAATTTTCTAAACCATTTCATACGATTGGTGCTCCTTCATAATGTTCTAGGTCAAAGTTCTCAATCCAATCTTGCATAACTCTATAGTATGCATAATATGTCGCACTATGACCATTCATATCTTGACCCATTCCACCTTTGTCATGAGGTGCTTCTAAGTATTCTATTAATGTTTCACACTCTTCTAAGTGTTCCCTAGTTAGTTCTTCTTGACTTCCTATTTCAAGATACTCTAACATATGTTCATATGCATTATCATATGCTTGTTGATGAATCCAATCATCACTCTTCCAAATAATCTTACTCCAATTCCAATCTTGTTTTAGATTGAACTTTTCTTCATCATAAAAATTTGCCATTCTATACTCCGTATAAATTTTCGTATCGTTTTCTTAAATTCACTAACTCGTCAATGTAGTCCAGTGGATTCCCATAAAAAATCTGAAAGGCATTGTGTCCTTCCACACCTACTAGTGCAACAACCTCTTCGATTGCTTGACCAGTTAATTCTTCAACCATTAATGCATATGCAGTCATTTGTATCATCCATGGTTTAGTCATATACTCTTCTTTGTATTTTCCACTAGACTTGAAATCTATTACAGATAACACTCCGTCTAACATACCAATACAATCTACACGACCAGCCATTTTTAGATTAGGACTCCACAATGGTGCTTCTAAAGCAAGTGGGACGATTTCGTCTAACACTGGTTGAACTGCTTTGAACATTCCTTCTTGAAGGACATTATCAAACTCTATAAACTCTTTTTCTTTTCTAAGATAGTCTTCTATGTTTTGGTGGAAACTGGTTCCTCGTTTTGCAGCTTGTGAAGATATCTTATTTGCAGTTTCTTCACCTACACGTTTTCTCCACAACTTGATATGGTCACGTGATAGTAGAGAGGTGACAGTTGTGACACTTGGATATTTTGCACCAGTGTCGTCAACGTAAAATCTTTTTCCGTCTTCTTGTATTGTGTTAAGTTTGATATTCTCTAAATCAGTGATATCCATAGTTTGTAATTTCAATTGTGTCATTATATTTTACTTCTTTTTACTTTGTAAGTCAATGTGTTTTTTGACAATCTGTTCAGTCTTGACTTCCTTAACAGATTTTTTATAAAGGTGTGAACCCTTATGATTCTCTCCTACCTTTGCAAGAACTTCTTTAAACCCGTCATCAGTTTTAACCCTATCACCATGACCACCAACTGTATCGGGTGCATGAAGGATAACTTGTTTAAGGTGAGGGTTGTCTTCTTTGAATTGGTCTAACTTTGTATAGGACATAATACGTTCTTCTATACAACCAGTTTCTTCATTCTTAAATGTGTAAGTCGGCATTATATATCTCTTGATTGAATTACTTTCTCAACCATGTCCTTCACTTGTTGTTCTTTATACCATAGACCACTGAGCATAGAGGTTGTTCCATTATCCCATTCAATAATATATCTTCTATAACCAAATGGTCTTTCATAAAAGATTCTGATATCACCATAATTTTCAACTAATACTCTCATGACATAAAACTCGGAATAGGTCTTGCAGTCCATCTCGCAAAATCTTTTTTGTAGACTGCATAGTATTTATGGTATGCTTCGATAACACTTTCTGACTTCACGTCTTCAGGCATACACTGAGGTGGTTCTCTGAATCCATTCTTAGGTATGTTGTTTGGAACGTCTGATAATATTACACAAAGTTTTCTGTAAGTTTCGTGAACTTTTCCATATCGATATGTGTATTCAAAACACAACTGCCTCCATAATGCAAGTAAGTGTTGGTAGTGTTCTACACTCTCTCTGACCCATACTGCAGTTGGGTGATTGATATGAGAAGCTTTGTAAAGTGTTTCTTCCATTGTTTCGTTAGGGTGTTTCCACCTACGAATTCTACGATTGAGTTTTGTTCTTCCCTCGTATTCTTCTCCGTCCAACATTCTATGTGCAGTAGACATAAGTTGTGCATACTCAATAATCATTTTAACAACATGTTTGTCACAATGAAGTGTTGCACACTCTGTTGGGTCTTTACTCAAATAAAATAAGTTCATAATGATTTAATCTCCCCCAAGATATTTTCTACGTTTGTCCACGTTAAGTGTCCAATAACGTCATCAGTTATACTAGTAGAATAACACAATTCTTCTCCTTCGAGAACCGCTAATTCCCATAAACCATTACGACCACCATAACTGTAATCATGTTTGATTACACTTGCACCATATCCATTCTCAAAAGTATAAACATGACGAACACCATTGTTAAGATACTCAGTGTTTGTTAGATACTTTCTAAATGGTTCTACATTATCATACATTATCCACTTCTCCTATTTTGCATCATAATATTCGGGGAGATGATATAACTTATTATAACATGAAGAACAAGTTTGTCCTACCCCATAAACATAATTTTTTCTTTTCTCAACGTGAGTGTTAACTGCAACTTTAGTGTCACACTTGCACACTACACATGATTCAGTTTTACCATTTTTCAGTGACATCTGCAACTCCTTTTTCATAATTCCATGGGACTGATACTGAGTATGGGTCACTCATAGAACTACCAACATATTTAAAATTCTTTTGAACAACGAAAGGTGCAACATGGTCAAAGTAATGTTCAACACATGTTTCAGCTATCTCACAATATGCTTCAACCTCTTCGTAAGTTCCATAGACCAATTGTCCATCTTGTAATTGTGCAAGTTCTATCATGCAATTAAAATCTGTATCATTGGTGGAAAGAAATATGTGTATACCATAATTGCAAATATGATTAACAATATTGCAACTGCAAGTTTGACTCCAAACTTTATAACAGCTGGAAATATTCTAAATGCAAGATAGATACACGTTAATAATCCTATAATCTCTAACATAATATTACCTATAAAAAATGTGGTCTGTTATCTGAACTGTTTCATTCAATGAATCACTCCAATATGGGTCAACCATAATTGAATGATAATGTGTTGCACCCTCTGTAATGTCGGGATACTTACCCATGATTACGTCTTGTGCAATTGTATATGATTCAAAGAACGTATCAGTGTCTAGAGGTTCGTCTGACTTTCCGTCACAAAACCAACTAAACTGACACTGGTGTCTGACAGGAACTTGTTCTCCTCTCCAGTTCTCTCTCCATTTTGCCTGATACACTACACCACAAATATCTTTAGGGTATGAGGCATGTTCCATACGATTGATTACAACTTGTGCAACTGCAACCTTTCCAGCAAGTGGTTGATTACCTGCTTCGAAATAAATGTTTTTTGCTAAACAAACTGCATCACCATTCTCGTCAAATGCTTGAACCTTTTGTGGTATCAACAGAATGAACATAAGTAAGGCACCAAAACCCATTCCTGCGAGGAATGATTTAAATACTAGTGAACCTTTATACTTGACTTCTTCGTCAATAGCTTTTCCCCATTTACTAGGCTGCATATCTATCTCCGTTGTGATTAATTCCGTTCTGATTGTAGTTGTCAAGAATCATGTCAACTACATCAGTTGCCCATATTGATTTACCACCAACATGCCAATCATACTCTTCTAAAGGAACTCTTCCGTCCTTCCAGTTGTAGATTGTGACTGTTTCATATTCCCAG
>Ga0160423_10000123_pt1 | contig 55410 bp, 42 predicted proteins | sample CRUFie14St8metaG_FD_108191 | JGI IMG/M metagenome (GOLD analysis project Ga0160423, IMG submission 108191) | Marine microbial communities from the Costa Rica Dome - CRUD Field 142mm St8 metaG | ecosystem: Environmental > Aquatic > Marine > Oceanic > Photic zone | place: Costa Rica: the Eastern...
AGTCCGCTGATTACGGAACCAGATATTCCCGAAAGAAGCCTGTGGGTTTCGTTGTCGCTGTCTATTTCTACGTCGACATGAATGTCTTGAAGTCCGCTGATTACGGAACCAGATATTCCCGAAAGAAGCCTGTGGGTTTCGTTGTCGCTGTCTATTTCTACGTCGACATGAATGTCTTGAAGTCCGCTGATTACGGAACCAGATATTCCTGAAAGAAGTCTGTGGGTTTCGGTATCATGGTCAAGGTCTACCCCAATATGGATATCATTAAGACTACCTGTCAGGACTCCAGATATACCTGAAAGTATTCTGTTTGTCTCTGAGTTGTCTACATTTACCTCGAGTTCAGTTAGCTCGCCAGATATTCCAGAAAGTAATCTATGTGTTTCCTCGTCGTAATCAAGGTCAACTCCTATATGTATGTCTTGAAGCCCACTGATTACAGAGCCTGAGATTCCAGATAAAATTCGGTTTGTCTCTGCACTTTCGCCGGATATACCTATTAACTCGTCGGTTATTTCCGTAAAAGTTAAAGGTTCCCATCTACCAGATAGGCTATTCCACTTATATTGAAAGGTTGGTTGAGGCGACAGGTGGTCAAGCCTCGTGATATCGTAATACAGTGGGTTGTTTTTGTAATCTTCTGGAACGTGCATAACAGAAGATATTACACAGAAAAGTTAGTCTCTGTCTAGGTGGTGCTTTACACCGTTTCTCTTTTTGCTATATTCTTTGAAGTATTTTTTTTGAACAGGGTCATAACCTAGTTTATTTTTTCTTTTTTCGCTCATTTCTCTGCTTCTATCCAATAGCTCTCCGTAGGAGCCTTTTGTTTTTCCTGTTTTTTCTATAAACTGTTTATTATCAAAGGGATCTATATCTCCGTCTATATTTGTGTTGGGGGAATGAAACACTCTTTTCCACTCTACTCCGTCTTCATCTATATATACGTGCACTTCATTCATTGATTGTAGTACATCCTTACATTCTTCAGACTCTGGGTGTTGGTATGTATATAAAGGCATAATTATTTTTGTTTTATTATTTCTAATATAGAGTTTAATGTACTTTCATATGTAAGCTTTTCTTTTAACTCTTCTCCTTTTGTGTTTACACTTTTACATTTACTTTCTGCCAGTTCCATTGACGAAATTAATTCATCTTCGTCAAAAGTATAAATATTACCTTGGTTAAATTCTGATCCTTCCTTGAAAAATATTTTATCATATACAGGCTCTTTTCCTGAGGGATCGATTAGGATGCAATTATCTTGCGTTGCCCAGTCTTTGTGTCCAGTGCAGTTCAGAACTATACTCCATTTTCCTAAGCAGGTTGCATTAAAAGAGGGAAGATTCCAGCCTTCTGCTCCGCTCATTCCACCTAAATCAATATCTATTGCGTTAAGATAATCATTAACCTGCGAGTTTTTTGGTAAGAAGGGGAGAAAGTTAACGTTGCCAAAGTTTTTTCTTTCTGTAATTTGAGCTATGGAAGCCTCCATTTGGTCTTTCTTGTAAAATGGATTTGTTATACAGCATGTTAATTGGTATTTATAGTTGTTTCCGTATTTTTTTATCCAACTTTTGATTATTTTTTCTGTATGTTTTCTTTTTTCTAGTTTACCCATTATTCCGAAGTGAATCTTGTCCTCTAGATACTTTTTTCCTGTTTTAAAAAAAGATTTATCAAAACCTAGTGGTACGTGATGGGCGTTGTCCCCGAAAATTTTTGAAGAAGATGAGTTGCTAAAAATTACATTATTTTGTAGGTCAGCTAAAGACCTTTCTGTTTTAGTGGGCTTGTCTAATTCATAAAATGTAAAAAGAGTCTGGCTGGGAGAGATTCTGTTCTCTGAACCATTTAGGTGCCATAACTGCAAGGTGTGTTGATCTGTAGAAACTCTTTCAAATCTATTATTTATAGATTCTTCTATCCATTTTTTGAAGGAAGGGTCAATTGGGTTAAATGAAGAAACATCTGGGTTGCCTATTGGGAATATTGAAATCTCCATATTTTTATTGAACATCTCTCTCAATAGATTAAAAGAAACGTTCCCAAAAGAAAGGGAGTTTAGGGGCCCTTTATATATTAGGTTTTTCATCAAAAAGGAATATCCGCGAATTCATCCTCCTCCTCCACTTTCTGGGGAGTTTCTTTTTTGCCCTCTTGATTTTGTTGGTTATCGCTAAGAAATGTAACGTTATCCGCTGAGCAGAAGATTTTGCTTCTATTTTCACCCTCCTTACTTTTCCATGAGTTTAATTTTAATCTACCCTCAACTAGAACCTTCCTTCCTTTGCTTAGGAATCTATTGCAGTTTTCTGCGGTTTTGTTCCAAGTCTCTATGTCTATATAAATTACCGACTTATCAATGTTGCTGTTTATGGCTATACTGAAAGTACACACCTTTTTATCTCCTTTAACTTCTTTAAATTGCGGGTCTGCCGTGAGATTACCCATTCCTATGAATTTATTCAAATTTAATATCCTCCTTTAATTCGTTTCTTATGTATGATACTGCTGAGTTGTGGATGTTGATGCATCCTTGAATGCTTAATTGTAATTTTTTTCCTATTTTTTTCCAAGGCATAACCTTATTTTTTGAACCCTTTATGTATCTCATCTCGAAAATTTCCGCGACCCTACTGTCTGGATGGCTCGAAATAATAGATAGAACCTTGTTAAATAAGTCGTTTTCAATTGTACTTGATATGTTCTCTTCGGATTCTTGCTCGATATTTATATTTTCTATAAAATCTACCGTAGTAAGAGGTTTTCTTTTGTTTCTATTATATGTGTTTAGACACATCCATTTTGTCTCGTTTCCTAGGTACGTGCTAAATTTAGTCCCCCTAGAGCTGTCGAACTTTAGCGCAGCCTCATATATTTTGTAATTTTTATCCTCTATTAATTCGGCTCGATCAATAAACGGGCTCGTGGTAGAAGAGAATGAATTCACCATCTCTAGATATATTCCGCTATGCCTATCGATGAGCTCTCCTAGGCTTTCATTTTGTTTTTTACTTGATTTTATATTTAAAATCAATTGTTCGTCACTTAGATTCTTCATTGTTAATTATTTTATTTAAAATTCTTTTTACTTGAGAGGTCACTATCTCTATGTTTTCTTCAGAAAAGTTATCCCAGTGAAGTTCGTGTTTTGAACTTTTCTTGAGAATTGGGTCATTAATCTCCTCTTCTTTATTTGGGGGCACTATACCTGTTCTCTGGACGTGAACTGTATGTCCCCCCAGGGAGTGAACCCAGTCTATTTCATTTTGGTATCTAACGTCTGTTATGAAAATCATACCTTCGTTTTGGTTGCCGAGCTTAGACTCAACCTTATCTATCCAGCATCTTTTGTTAAGCTTTCTTCTTATGTGTGTTCCGTACGTAACTAGGAAAGGTCTAATTATCTCCTTTTCTGAGTTGATTTCCGTAAACGCAGATATACCTGTGTTTTTACTTAAAAAGTCATCGCATTCATTTTTTAATTCATCCGCAAAAGCCAACCTTCTTGTTTTTCGATTGTATCCAAGCTTTGGCAATAGCTCTTTGGACATTAAATAGAGAGAATCTTTTCCTGATCTCGCTAAACCACTAATTCCTACTATCTTCATTATTAGGCTCCAAATATAAATTTAACGTTACTTGACAGTTCATGAAGGCCTGCGTTCGCCAACATCCTTGACACAGAATGGTATTCTATATAGTCTGCTTCTACTTCACTGAAATATAATTCTTGCCTACTTTCGTAGTCTAGGTTTTCTATCTTTTCTGATATTATTACTGAAGACAATTTTAATTTCTTGCCCTCTTTATCAAGTTTTTTTGTTAATGCCCGAGTGCACGCCTCTTGGCTTGAGTCAGCCTGTATGACTACTGCCCAGTCTGCGCATTTTATGACATACGCGTTTGTTTTACTTAAGTCTATAAATGACATAGTGATAGATTCTAGCATTTTAATAGAGAATTGTCAAGCTCATATTATATATATTTAATATAAAATATATTAACCATGTCTATAGTAATAACAACATACAGTTTTTTGAATGCACGCCATACATTTTTTTGTATTTACTATTGACTTATTGCAGTTATTTCCATATAATAGCAAAACGATGAGAAAATTCATACAAACACCAATGGTGATACAAGACGATGTATTAATGGGAAGACTAATAGGGAATGATTTAGTTGTGTATAACTATCTCGCAATCAAAGGGGCGCACGGAAAACCCTTTTTCTTTTCGAACCAACGAATAGGGGATGATCTAGGAGGCATGTCTTACGGCAAGGTTTCTGCTAGCCTAAACAGACTAGCAAGAGCCAGACATATCAAAAGAGTCAAAACGTGCAACAAGACCTCCACCCAGCTACTAACATTTGTAAGCCCAGATAAAAAACTTAAAGTTAGGGGAACTGATTATGAAAATATCGGTTAGAATGGAAGGGGGGCTAGGAGACCACCTCCTAGCGAACAGGTTCATTCCCGCAATTAAAGAGCAGTGGCCTGGCTGTAAAATTGATCTATGGTCAGATACAGAGGGAAATAAATTTCAATCAGACGTACTCAATAAGATGTGGCCATCCCATTTTAATGACACTTTTGTTTTAGAAGAGAAAAGGTACAAAAGCTTAAAAATTAAATCTTCAAATTTTCCAGAGGAAGATTACCGAGGGTCAATAAAAAACGTTAAACCGACAGACCTCAAACTAATGGAAGGCGCTTACGATAAATTTTATGATCTCCATATAGATTCTCTCGAGTGGATGAACTATGATTTCGATTGGTTCAAACACTTTCAGGTTTTCCCTACCCCAGAAAACAAAGGAAGAATGTTTTACCCCAATGCAATGTTTCCAGATAAATTTATATTAGCGCATCTTTATGCAAGAGACGACGCAGATTCAAACATGGAAGATTGGTATATAGAAAAACTAGTAAAAAGCATTACTCAAGAGTTTGACATGATAATTCTGTACAATGAAGAGTCGGAACATAAGTACGAAAAACTAATGTCTCAAAACATTGACAGGCTCCACTTCATGGATGAGACGGTTATTTCTATTTTTGATATTTCTTCAAGATGCACAGCAATGCTGGCTATCGATTCCGGAATCAGATATATTCCATACCATTACGGCAAGCCAGTTTTTACATTCTCAAAATACTGCACTCAATATGGAGTAGTTCAGTACTCATATCTAATAAGATGGTTGCTTAATGACAGATATGTATTACCCCTTCATTATGACGTAAGCAGCGCAGGGACAATGTTAAAAAATTGTTTAAGAAACCCCGCTTACAGGCTTTATCCTCACCTATTAGACGACATCGAAAGGCTGGTTGCCCAGAGAGATATTACAGAGTACATAACGGAATGAAAGTAGCATTATGGTTTAGCGGAAAACTGGGTGATTGGGAGGAGTCGTCTACCTCAATCGTTGAGAATATCATCTACCCATTAAAGCCAGACATTTTCGTCACAACCTGGGATGATCAAGCTTCTTACGATTTCTGCCAATACTACAATCCTGTAAAACGACAGATCTTAAACTTTAAACAAACAATGAACCTCCTTGGTCCTACAGATAAGCTTCCGTGCCAGCCCAACGCAGGACTAATTCCCATGTTAGCAGGGATAAAAGCTTCAAATACTATATTTCAAAACTATGCATTATTAAAAAAAATCAATTACGATCTAGTAATTAGATTAAGACCTGATGTTCAGGTATTAGAACAAATAAAAATTCACGAAATAAAAGATTGCCTAAAAAACAGGCACATCAGACTTCCACTATTCGAAAGCACAAACATATATGACCACGAGGCAGAAATGAAAAAAGAATTCAGCTTTAGCTTCGTATACGATAAAGCCTCATTACCTAACCAAATTAACGATCAGCTAGCCATCGGGCACCCTGACCAAATGAACAAGTACGCAAATTGCCTATCAAGCGTAGCCACTGCAATTAAAGTTATGTGGGACAACGGCTACCCAGAATACATGATAAAAGTTCCCGAGTCAGTAATGACAATGTGTCTAAATATACAGCAATGCAAATACAAACAACTAACAGGAACAAATTCATTTGGTAATATAAAAACAATATTATGCAAAGACGGAAAAAAATGGAGAAACAAAGGGCATAACTCCATTATACAAAAATGAAGATAGAAAAAATATTATTTTGCATAGCAACTAATGGCAAAAAAATTAAGAAAACAAAATTTTTAATAAAATCAATTCTACTGAGCGCAACGAAAGGAAATGCGACAGCAAAGATAAACTTATGCGGGCATGTAGAACCTTTCTTAAAAGAAAAAAATGTAAATTTAATAGAAGCCAGATCTGATGCAGAAAATGGAATGTTATCGAAACTAAGATTTCTTGCCTCAGAAAACCAAGACGCAGACGTATTTGTTTTTGTTGATGACGATTTTGTTTTCCCTCCTTATTGGATCGAGAGATTGATAAACTACACTCAACAAAAAGAATGGAACATAGTCGGCAATAAAATCTTACTGCCAAACGGACACAGATTTTGGGACAGATGTACCCGCAATCCGCACAGAATGGTATCATACAACCATAACGAAGATGACGACACTCTATATCAAACAGGAGGCTTTTGGGTTATTTCTAGAAAGTGTTTCAACGATTTGAAATGGGACCCCTCTATACCTATAAATGCAGACAGAAAAGGTTTTGCGCATAACGAAGACGTAGATATGAGTATAAGGGCATACAGCAAAGGATTCAAGATATCTTTTGATGAAAAAAATACAGTATGGCATAATGATTTATCGTACATACAAACAGGACAAGTAATATCCAGAATCTATGTAAATTTTAATCAGTATAATTTCAATAAAGAATTTTTAGAATACCTAAAAGAAATTCACGAATCAGAAATAGCAACATGAATAATCAAAGCACAATATTAGTAATGGGAAACGGGCCATCCCTAAAGCACATAGACTTCAACAAACTCAAAGATATCGACACCTTTGGCCTTAATTCTGCATACAGGGCTTATTACAGAATGAACTGGTGGCCAACCTACCATGGTTGCTTTGACTACAGAGTGACAGAAAGCCATAAAGAAGAGTTTAAGAAGCTAACTCTTGGAAACAACCCAATCAAAAGATTTTTCTACCTACAAAAAGTTAGCGACTCAGAGAGGTTAACTAAAATAACACTGAACAGATCTTCTGGAAGCTTTTCCCAGGGCCCTATTTGGCAAAACAGCGAAACTGATTTTGATAAATTTAACGACGGAGGCAACTCAGGAGTTAACGCTTGCAGAGTCTCTGTATGCATGGGGTATAAAAGAATTATACTTGCTGGAGTAGATTGTAATTATCAGGAAATAATAGATGGTGCAAGCTTAAAAAAAACCGGAACCTCAGACTTTCTACAAATGGAAAAAACCCCAGAAGTTAATCCCAATTACTGGTTTGACGACTACCAACAAAAAGGAGATATTTTTAACGTACCAAGAACAAATGTCTTCCAGAGACCTGGGTGGGAAACCCTTTCTAGGCAAGCTAAAAATGAAGGTATTGAAATAATAAATTGCAGCAAAGGAACCAAACTTACATGTTTTCCAATAAAAGATATTAAAGAGGTGATCTAAGCCTATGAGGATTATAATAAAAAGAAAGAAAAAAGTTAAGGCTGAAGAAAAACCGCCACCACAAAAAAATAATACAAAAACAAAAAAAGATAAAAAACCAAAGAAAGTCGCCCCAAAGAAGGAGAAAAAAAATAAAATTTTACATAATCCATCAAAAAGGAAATATAATTCAAAAGACCTAAGTAACTTTTCTATAATAATACCATTTAGACATACAAAATTAAGAGAAAGGCTACTTTATAAAGTATTGGAATTTCTTAGAAAAAACTTTGACCCCGAGATCATAATCGCAGAGCATGACTATAAACAAAACATAAATAAGTCAGATATAGAAAAAAAATTTAATGTAAAATATTTTTTTATAAAAGCCGAAAAAGATGAACTATTCGACAGAACGGGTTGCCTAAATTTTTTAATACAAAAAACTTCAACGCAAGTAGTATTTAATCACGATTCAGATTGCATACTAGACCCAAGCTGCTACCTGTTAGCTAAAGATTTAATTCTAGCAAACAAATATGATGTAGTAATACCTTATTGCGGAGAAGGTTTTAATGTTTCTGAAAATTTTGAAATGAATGGTTCAGACAAAAACATACTTTACTTGAGGTGGGAATGTGCAAGAGGAGGAATTATTGCCATTGATAGAGAAAAATACATAAAAGCAGGAATGGAAAATCCAAAAATAAAATCCTGGGGCTTCGAAGATTTTGAAAGAATTTATAGATTCTCAAAATTACGATATAGGATATGCGCAACAAAGCTTCCAGAGGTTTCTCACTTTTCGGAAAAGTTTTTTAAAAAGAAATACCTATACCACTTCGACCACGACTCCGATAGAGACGAAAACAGCAACAAGAATCCGCATATAGAATCCAATGAAAAGATCTCGAATAAAATCAGGTCCATGAGCAGAGCAAGTCTCCAAAAAGAAATAGACTCTTGGTTAGGGAAAAACAAACCTGAAGCACAATTCAAATTTAAATGAAAATTTTAATATTTACAGACTCAAGAGGAAACCATAAAGCAACATTTAGAGAAAGTCTTATTTTTCCCGAAAAATTATCAAACGAATACTCCTGTGATCTACATCTATGCCCATATAAATGGACAACAACATTTGATTTTATAAAACTTATCGAAGAAAGCAAAATCAACCCAAATATATACGATAGAATTATATTGTATACCGGAGTTGTAGAGTTTTCGCCAAGAAACATGTCAAACTTTAAAGAATGTATGTCAGATAAAATAGTTTTCTTAAAGTCTTTCCTGGGAGAGTATCTCGATTTAAAAACTAAATACGAAACAAGGTATAGAAACGAAGAAACAAAAAGCCTTGTAACCATAAAGGCCTACGAGAATAAAGTGATACCTTACTTACAACAACTCAATGAAAAGCTGATACTGATTAACACCAATAATATCGCAAAAAACTGGGAAGGAAATTATATAAAAGTAAATCCAGAAGGTAGACCTAAAAATATAGATATAGTCGGCAAATACTCCGAAAAAACTTTGGGAAAATTTGACAGACTCGTCGATCTACTAAAATGGAATGAGGGCGAAATAAAAAAATATACAGTAGATAATATGCACCTGACCCATGCAGGATCAGAATATATCTACAATGAAATATTAAAATATTTATAATGATAGTATATATACCAATCAAAAACAACTCTCAAAGAGTTCCTTTAAAAAATTTTAGAGAATTTAAAGGAAAACCTTTATGGGAAAATACGGTTGACAAACTTGAGGATTTTAATGTATTCATCGACACAGACTCAGATGAAATTATAAAAAAATGTAAACAGAAAAAATGGATTACATGCTTCCCAAGAAGAAGACACCTAATAGGAGACAGCGTTTCTGTAGTAGATCTTTTAAAAAATTTTGTTGACCAATTCTCAATAAACGAGCCCATATGCCAGATACATGTAACATCCCCTTTCCTGAACCCAGATCACATCAAGTTCGCAGGTCTTAAAATTAATAAAGATGGATACGATTCGGTATTTTCTGCAGATCGAGTACAGAATAGATTCTGGAGAAAAGAAGAATACGGATATTGCCCGATAAATCATAACCCGATGAAACTAGAACAAACGCAAGACTTACCTATCTACTATATGGAAAACTCCTATCTATACGCTTTTCAACCAAAAGTTCTTGATTTTAATAACAGAATAGGTTATAATCCATATATTATGGAAATAGGCTTTCCGTACAACCTAGATATAGACACAGAAGAAGACTGGAAGCTAGTAAATATAATATGAAATTTCTTTGGCAACAAATACCATCACCACTAATAACAGAGATTTTTTGCTCATCTTCCTTCGACGGAGTTATTCTTGACCTAGAGCACGGGCACTTTAATAATGAAACGCTCTACTCATGCATACAAACAGGAACGCTTATGCAAAAAAAAATTTTAGCAAGGTTTGCTCATCTCGATAGGCAAAAAATCAGAATGTGCCTCGACGCAAATATATCAGGCGTAATACTTTCGACGGTAGAAAATTCAACCCAAGCAGAAGAGTTTTACAACTACTGCATTTATCCTCCATCGAGAGGAGAAAAAGGCAAAGGAACTAGAGGTCAAGGGCTAGTAAGAGAAAACCTATGGGGAGAAAAAAAACTAACACAAAGAAGGCCAATTATAATACCTCAAATAGAGACACTAAAAGGTGTCGACTCTATATCTAGCATTTCAAAAATAAACTTTGATTATTATTTAGTGGGACCATACGATCTATCGGCAAGCTTAGGAGATGTAGGAAACTTAGAAAGCCCCCAGTTTAAATCATGCATGAAAAAATTAGAAAAAATTATTGGACAAAAAATGGGCTTTCATATACCTTCTAAAGTTAACGAAAAGCTTAAAGATTTTAAAAACTACCCGTTTTTGGCCCTAGGAATGGATACTACGTTTATAATAGAAAAAATTAATGAGACAGTAGATATAACACAACATGATTAAATTAATAATATTTGATCTAGATGGAGTATTGGTTGATTCAAAGAAGCTTCACTTTGACGCCCTAGATAAGGCTTTATCGTTAATTGGAGAAGAATATAAAATTAACTACCAAGAGCATTTGACCTCATACGACGGCCTATCAACCAACAAAAAATTAAAAATGCTATGCGAAACAAAAAATTTTCCAAGAAATGAAATAGGTAACACATGGAAAGCTAAACAAAAAATTACATTAAAAATAATAGATAATTTCACAGTTGACGAAAGAATACAAAAAATATTTAAAAAACTAAAATCAGAAGGCTTCATTATTGCCTGCGCAACAAACTCTATCAGGGAAACAGCAAAACTTCAGCTTATTAGAAAAGGCTTCATGGAATATATAGACTTTCTATATTCGAACCAAGACGTAAACAATCCAAAACCAAATGCCGAGATATACATGAGGTGCATGATTAAGGCTGGAGTTAGCCCTGACGAAACACTTATCATAGAAGACTCCCATGTGGGCAGGCAAGGAGCAATCAGAAGCGGTGGCGTGTTGTGTGCTGTAGAAAATCCAGAAGATTTGACTTATAATAAAATTAAAAAAACAATCTCAAAGGCACAAAACAATACCTCAAAACCTAAATGGAGCTCAGATAAAATGAACGTTTTAATTCCCATGGCTGGAGCAGGATCCAGATTCGAACAAGCGGGATATACTTTTCCCAAGCCGTTAATAGATGTTAACGGTAAGCCAATGATTCAAAGGGTTGTCGAGAATATAAATATTGACGCAACTCATATTTTTATAGTTCAAAAATCTCATTACGAAAAATATTCACTACAGCATACCTTAAATTTAATATCGCCAGACTGCAAAATAGTCCAAGTGGATGGGGTAACTGAGGGAGCGGCGTGCACAACTCTTTTAGCTAAAGAATATATTAACAATGACGACCCACTCGTTTTAGCAAATTCAGATCAATACGTAGACTGGGACAGTAGCCAGTACATGTATTCATGCATGACGGATGATATTGATGGCTCCATACTCACATTTAACTCAACGCACCCCAAATGGAGTTATGCAAAAACCAATAAACAAGATTTCGTCGTTGAAGTTGCAGAAAAAAAACCTATCAGCAAAAATGCGACAGTAGGAATTTATTTCTGGAAAAAAGGAAAAGATTATGTTGATTGCGCAGAATCTATGATTTCAAAAAATATCAGAGTCAACAATGAGTTTTATGTGTGCCCAGTTTATAATGAAGCTATTTTAAGGAACGCCAAAATCAAAACATTTCATATTGAAAAAATGTGGGGGCTAGGAACTCCTGAAGATTTAGATACATTTTTAAAGCATGATATTAATAGCTCATAGAGGAAATTTTTCTGGGCCAAACCCCGAGAGAGAAAATACCATAGAGTATATACAAGAAGCCTTAGACCTTGGATACGAAGTAGAAATTGATATCTGGGGAAGAAATCAACTCTGGCTCGGACACGACAAACCAGAAAATCCATGTCCAATTAGCTTCTTGATGAAAAACAGAAAAAAATTGTGGATACATTGCAAAAACCTAGAGGCAATGCATACCCTTAGAGAGTTTCCGTCTTTAAATTTTTTCTGGCACGAAGAAGACAAATTTACATTAACGTCTCAAAGATTTATATGGACCTACCCAGGCAATAGAGTGTGCAATAAAAGTGTAATAGTAATGCGCGACATTAAAGAGCATGACGGAAAAATATGCTTTGGTATATGTGCGGATTACTTAAAATGAACAATATTCTTTTAGACTACTTTACTAAAGAAAATGACAGGCTATTCCTAGACTACTTCAGTCACAACGAACACATACCTACATGGAAAAGAGATCTATACAAATTACAAAAAAACCTATTACCAAAACTGCAAGAGTTAGAAAATAAGCTCTCTATAATAATTCAAGGCCCACTAAACACCAGATCTTTAAAGACAATACCCCATTACCTCAGATACGGAGAGGTGGTCGTCTCGTGTTGGGATACAGACAATCAGGATACATTAAAACCTTATTTAGACAAAATAAAATTAGTAGTAAATAAATACAAAGACGTAAACAGATATCCCTCTAGACCAGGATCGCAGGCACCATGGATTTTTCAACACCACACAACCTTAAACGGACTCAAAGAAGCTAAAGGAACTCTGGCGATCAAAGTAAGATCTGACGAGAGCTTCCCTATATTAGATCCGATTATCAGGAAAATGAGGCAAAACAGAGACACAATAAATCCAGAAACAGGGACTTGCAATTGGCATAAAATAGTAACCTCCAATATCTATTTCAGGTACGACAGAGAGAAGAAATTTCACCCATCAGATCATATAATTGGCGGAAACAGAAAAAGAATGATTTCTGTCTTTGAAAGAGCGGAAAGATTATGTAAATCAAAACTAGAAATACCCTTTCCAGAACAACTACTTTGCAAATGCGTATTAGAAACATACAGAGATTCATTCAACTATAGTAAATCTAAAGAATTAATGAAAAAGCATTTCGATATAATAAGAATACGAGATTTACCCAACCACATATGGACCTCTAGCTATAGAAAATATGACGCCCTATACTCAGAAGAGGATTGGTGTCACGATATAAATAAAATTTAAATATGGCTTGATTTTTAATAATTTGTTTCTATTATCTAGAAAACAAAAGATCATGTCATTAACACTATATAAACCAAACAGCAAAAACTTAGGCTGTGCATTTAGTTTTCGAGCAGGAATAAACAAAAACAAAGAGCCCACAATTTATGTTAGCGCGATCCAACAATTTAGCTGGGACAGTTCAAAAAAAACAGGAAACTTTTCCGGGAATCGAGACAACCCAGACAAAAACATAAATATAAAATTTAATGAATTTGAAATAGGAGGAATACTCAGTGCTTTTAAAAACAGGCACGAGTATTCAACCTTTCACGCATTCGATGATAACAAAACCTCAATCAAATTAACGCCCTGGGATAAACCAAACAAAAATGGAGGAACTCTACCTGCTTTCGGAATTGTTTTATCCAGAAACGGAAATCAAGTATTTAAACTTCCTCTAGAACCGGGCGAAGTCGAGGCAGTCTCTCATTTTTTTAAGTCATTTTTTAGCGATTTATTTTCTCACAGAAAAAGAGAAGAAATTAAGGCCCGAAAAAACCTAAAAGAAAAGCAAGAGAATAAAAATTCCGAAGACGCTCCATTTTAATATGCGTAAAAAAAAAATACTAATTCACAGCAATCATTGCAAAGCTTTCACAGGCTTCGGGAAACACACTAAAAATATATTAATTCACTTGTATAAAACAGGAAAGTATGAGATCATTGAACTTTCAAACGGGAGAAGAAAAGGCGATCCTGAATTAAAAAACCTTCCATGGAAATGCGAAGGCTCTTTGCCAAACAGCAGAACCCTTCTTGAAAAAATGAACAAAGATCCAGCCTTAGCGCGGAGCGCTGGATACGGAGGTCAAACCATAGATGAAGTAATTAAAGAAGAAAAGCCTGACGTCTACATAGGAATAGAAGATATCTGGGCCTTTTCAGGATATACAGAAAGAAACTGGTGGAACAAGATAAACTGCATGGTATGGACCACCCTAGACAGCTTACCGATACTACCTGAAGCAGTAAAAGTTGCTCCAGAAATAAAAAACTTTTATACATGGGCGCATTTTGCAGAAAAAGAAATGAACAAACTAGGTCACTCTCATGTTAAAACTTTACACGGAGCATTAGATACAGAAAACTTTTATAAGCTAGACAGTGAAAAAAGAAATAATCTAAGAAAAAAATTTAATCTAGAAAAAGATTTTGTTATAGGTTTTGTTTTCAGAAACCAACTAAGGAAAAGCGTGCCCAACATACTTGAGGGTTTCAAGATATTTTGTAAGCAAAACCCAGAAGCAACCCCAAAACTCTTACTGCATACCCACTGGCAAGAAGGCTGGGACATACCCAGACTAATAAAAGAAAAAGGTATCGACAACTCAAAAGTTCTAACCACTTACGTCTGTAAAAAATGTGGCAAATACGAAGTGAAACCATTTGAGGGAGAAACAAAGGAAGAGGGAGAAAACAAAGACTGTAGTTTTTGTGGCTCAAAAAAAAGCCAAGTCACTTCCAGCGTAAAAAACGGAGTAAACGAACCTCAGCTAAATGAAATATACAACCTCATGGATGTATACTGCCACCCCTTTACTAGCGGCGGACAAGAAATACCAATACAAGAAGCTAAACTCACAGAACTTATTACCCTAGTAACAAATTACAGCTGCGGAGAGGACTGTTGCGGAGAAGGGACAGGAGGGTTACCATTAAGTTGGACAGAGTACCGCGAACCCGGAACTCAATTCATAAAAGCCAGCACAAACCCAGAAAATATCGCCTTTCAATTAAGGAAAGTTTTTAATATGACGTCCCAAAAGAAAGTCAGCATGGGTAAGCAGGCCAGAGAATTTGCAATTAAAAATTACAGCATAGAATCGGTTTGTGGTAAACTGGAAAAAATTATTGATGAAATGCCTGATGTCGACTGGGATTTTGACTTTTCTAAAGAAAAAAAAGATCCGCACTATACACCCGATAATAATCAAAAGGATTCGGACTGGGTAATAGATATATACAAAAATATATTAAAATTAGACATAAAAGAAAAAGAAGAAGGTTACGAACACTGGATGAAGAAACTTAAAGAAGGCGTTTCAAGAAAAGATGTCCTAAAATATTTCAAGCAGGTAGCTCTAGAAGATAACAAGAAACATAATCCAACCAAATTTGAAGACATATTAAGCAAAGAAGATGAAGGGAAAAGAATATTAATATCAATGCCTCAAAGCATTGGGGACGTTTATCTATGCACCTCCTTATTGAAAAACATGAAAAAAACCTACCCAGAATACAACATTTATTTTGCAACAAAACCAGAATACTTTGAAATATTAGACGGAAACCCTTATATACATAAAGTCATACCGTATGACAAAGGCCTGGACAACCTTCCTGCCATGGAAGGGCAAGCAGAACATAAAGGGTATTTCGAAATAGCTTTTCTTCCATTTGTGGGAACTCAAAGATTTTTAAATTATATGCACAACGGAAAAGACAAAATTCAATTCGACCTATGCACCTAGTAGAACAATACGCACTAAGCTGTGGAATAAAAATAGACAAGCCCACAGTAGAAACAAGCTTTTTTCCCGTAGATTGCGAGAAATACATAACACTTCATGCTAGCAGCGGAATGGAAGCCAAGAACTATGACTATTTTTCAGACGTAATAGACTTGATAAAACCGTACATAGAAAAAGAAAACATAAAGATAATACAGATAGGAGATAAAAAAGATAAAAAACTAGACGGGTGCATACATTACAATGGAACAACAAACCTAAAACAAAGTTTTTATCTTATTAAAAATTGCGCACTTCATATAGGAAACGATTCCTTTAGCACTCATGTAGCATCAGGATTCAACAGAAAGATATTGTGCCTATACAGCGTTCTTTTTAAAGAGTGCTGCGGACCCTACTGGGGCGAAAAACTTGATCAAGTTCTATTAGAACCATCAAGAATAGACAGAAAACCGTCCTTTATGGGCAACGAAAAACCAAAGACCGTCAACGAGATAGACCCCGAAGAAATAGCCCAGGGAGCATTGGATTTATTAAAAATCAAACACGAAATAAACAAGGTAAAAACAATACATATCGGACAAGAGTACCACATACCATCTATAGCGGTGATCCCAAATCACGTAATGCCCGAAAGCTTTGCAAGGTCACAACCAATAAACATTCACGGAGATGAATGCTTTGACGAGCAAAATATAGTAAAATGGGCGAGAGGAAGAAATGCAAACATTTTCTTAGACAAACCAATGAATATCAACTATTTAAGGCTGGTAAAAGAAAATATAAATCAAATAAACTATTTTATTTCGGAAGATACGGACACGCAATATATAAAAAAAATAAACAGCCTAGGCTTTCCAGTTCAATTACTATGCAAAAACATTGAAAACATAAATGATATCAGATTAAAGTTTTTTGACTGGAATGTATTGGAATACAAACAAACATCAAAAAAAGATCTTGACAATATCGATTTATTATGCGATAATAGTTTTTATCAAAGTTCTAGAAAGATTATATCAAATGGAAAAATATATAACAGCAAAGCAGCATGGCTCCACGAAAAAGACGGAGATCACAAACAAGTTATCGACTGCGATGAATTTTGGCAAGAACTAAAAACAATTAAAATTTATAACGATGCAAGAAACACTTAGCCTAGGAGCAACAGACAACACGGTAACATTTTCAACAGAAACTCAAACAACAAAAATTATGCCCGCAACAAAAAAAACATCAACAAAAAAATATGTAGACGGCCCACTAAAGTTCTGCAGAAACGAGTACGGGCTACTAGATAATACAGATTATCACTTTAATGAAGACGGGTCAGTAAACTGGAGGTCAATGATTGGAGATGAACATCTCTTCCCAAATAAATCATGGTTCGATCTAAGAAAAAAAGACACGCCAAGAACCATCGATGGACTAAAAGACCACCAACTACTCATTAAGCTAAGCGGAATTAAAGAGCTGGCAAAACTAAGAGGATTTACTGATGTTGAATATGAAATTGTAAAATGTCAAGAAGATCATGTTGCGGCGATTTGTAAAATTAAATTTTTAGCAAACTACGAAACAGGAAATCAACCTGTAGTATTTCAAGACATGGCAAACGCAACATTAAATAACACAAGTAGCTTTGCAACAAAGTTTCTGGAAACTATCGCATGCAATAGAGCGTTCGTAAGATGCGTTAGGAATTTTTTAAATGTACATATTGTCGGAGATGATGAAATTGACAAGTCTAACTTACCCCCCCAAACAAAATCAGCACCTTCATTAAGCCCAGACTCAATGATTGAGTCTTTGGTAAAAGATAAATTAAGCTGCTCAAACTTTGATGAATTTAAAGTAATTCTTAGAGATTGGTGGAAATCCGGAAAATATAAAAACGAGGGAGTCGCAGAATGGAATAGCTATTCAGATATTCCTCCTGCACAAGCAAGAATTTTAATGAAAGTAATTAACGGCTAGATCTACGCTCTAGACTTTCAACTCTCTTTTCTAGAAAATCTATTTGCTTTTGCTGTTCTTTAATTGCGCCGACAAGTAGAGCAGTAATCTTCTCATATTTAACAGCTTTATATCCATTATCTCTTGTGGTAACTAACTCTGGGGCTACTTCCTCAACTTGCTGAGCGATAAGTCCTATATCATGACCCGCATAAGTCTCCTGTTTGTTGTTCCAGTCAAATTCCACCGCATCTAGTTTCAAGATTTTTTCGAGAGGATCAATAATTATCGAAATATTATCTTTAAGTCTTTCGTCAGAACTAAAGAAAGCAACAACGTCTCCTTTTACATGAAGACCGTTGGGACAACCAACAAAAAAAGCATTGTGAATAGTTGGGGCAACAAAATCTCCTATAATGTGAGTGTTATAAAGACCATCTATCGTGTTTCCTGTTCCCTGAAGAATAGAGCATCGCCTTGACCGTTTAATTTTATTGTTATATCCAGCAAGTATAACATTGTTTGATCCATATCCGCCCACCTCAAAAGTTCCAGTTGTGCCGGGCCCAAGCACATTATGCATAGGTAGAGATAAAGTCTCGGGCCCCACTCCTATAAGCGGACCTTTTTCTCCAGGAGGAGCGAAAATAGCGGGAGTAGTAGTATGACCTGCTGGGGTCGACGAAGGAGTTCCAGGACTAGAGAAAACAGGAATATTTGTTGCAGGATTAGCCATTACCAAGTAGAGTAAGTTGTGTTGTTATTGTAACAATAAGCTTCGGTGCTACCAGTATATATGTACACCCAACTATTTTTTGTATTAGAATAAATGTAGTGCCCAGGGTCACCGCCACTTCCAGTTAGGTTCTGCTGCGACCAAATCCATCCCCCAAAAGGCCCTCCATCAACATAAAACCAAGCGGAAGCAGCAATTCCGAGAGCCCTATTAGTTTCCCAAGAATTAGATCCTGTCCAAAGAGGAGATATGTACATCCACGAACTTTTATTAGAGCCAAGGAATTGGTGAACAAATGCCCACTCAGCAAAACCTTCTGGATTTATTCCTCCGTGCAAATAAAGATTAAAATTAGAAGTATCAGCGAAATAAAGCATCGAAGAGATCCAGCTATTATATTTAGAATTATTAGACCCAGCTAAATCATCTGTGCCATTTCCTAAAACATATTTTGAATAAATCATTCTATCGGGATCGATAACCGCCCTAATGTTTTGTTCTTGACCGGCCGTGGTAGGCATAACGAGACTTGGAACCGTATCTGGAATGGTTGCGGGAAGAAAGTTATTGTAATTAATTTCATTATGCTCTCCGCCCCCTATGAGCTGATTTGATCCGCCATCGATTTTATTGTAAGTTCCTCCGCCAATTAGATTTGAGCCGCCATTCTTGTCTATATCGTTTGGCATACTATTGGAATGACCCCCAAGAATCGAAGAAAAATTATCTCTACATAAATTATTAAATCCTGCTCCAATAAAAGAAAACTTTGACTTGATTTCATTGCTTGCTCCAGCAACAATTCCGCAAGATATATTAGCGAAAGAATCCTCTGCTGTACGTGAACCAGGAGAAAACTCTGTATCAAACTTATTATTAAATCCTCCGCCTATAAACGACGCAAAGTTTCCCTTTATACTGGAGAGAAAAGACTCGCCAGGAGTAAGAATGTTGCCAAAAGCATCTCTTTTTGGAATTAACTCCCCAGGGTTATTAGGGTCTGGCTCTAATTGCTTAATTTCATCAGAAGAAATACTTCCGTCAAATACAGATCCTGCTATTTCAATCAATCCCGTAGAATTACTGATTCTGATATAAGAACTTATTTTTGTTGCATCAGAATATGCCTCCCAATTTGTTGTGTCGATAGTAGGCGCAACAACAGCCCCCACAAGAGTTCCGGGACTTTTTTTGCGATAATTTAATCCGCCAAAGCTGATTATATTACCCTCTTCGTAAGTATTATTACTTGAGGAACTGCTTTCAAATTCAAAAAAATTAAGCTCCTTTTCTCCACCTATATCAGTAATAACAAAAGAATTGCCGCTAGAATCCTTGGCTCTTCTTAACCTAAAACCGGGAGTGCTATAATTTTCAGTAGTCCTAACAAGTCCATTTGCTGGATCCAAGCCGCCTATAAATCCAGCAGATTCAATTGTTCCTCCAGATCCACCCCCTGGGTTATTGGGATTCTCAATCGGGTCATTCACCCCCATACTAAGAGTATTTGTGATAATTGCATCATTTGCTAGTAAAAGTTTCGTCGCAACACTTTCGAATTGAGCTCCAAAAATTTTCCAATACTCAGAGTCTACAACTCCCGCCGACCCATCTCCCTTGGGCTGTTTAGCTCCAGGAAAACCTGCACCACAGTTGCCAACTGGACCACTATCTTTTTTCGCAATATAAAAATCTCCTCCTGGCGCACCACGATTAGTTGTATCTAAATTATTAAAATATACTACATCTCCCCTTAGTGTCTGCTTATCCTCTAGTCCATTATAACAACTATTAGAATTCCAAACGCCTCTATAAACAGGACTCCTTCCGGTTTCCCCAACAGGTCCTTGCAAATTAGTGGACACAGTTACAGAAGATTCTCCAAAAGTATTTAAACCAGATGCGTATACCACCACGGACAAATCAGAATATGCCCCAAGGCGGTGCCTCTTTAAAATTTCATCAAATCCATTTCCCTCAACAACAAACTCAGCCATTGAAGTACTAGAAGAAGAACTAAAATGATCCGCATCAGATGGGTCATAACTAAAACCAGAAATGTTATATTCTCCATTTGTATGAGCATCGTAATCAAAGACTAGATCACCATTAGCATACTCCATTTTATATCTTATATCAGAAGCAGATAAAGAAGAATTTTTAAAATGGTTTCTAATTTTTATCGTTTGGTTCGGAGGGTTCGGAGTAAAATCACCGTTACCATCCTCATCGTAAGTAAATATGTCAGGCTCAGCATACATATTAACGACAGCGAGATCAGATCCATCTCTTTGTTTTAAATTCCCCTCGATAGTTAATTGACCATTTTCATAATACAATTTACCCCCAGGCCCATTCGTATCATCGCCCTTAAACATAAAGCTTCCGTTTCCACTTATAACGAAACCTGCGTATTGATAATCGAAACCGTCATAACCTGTCCCACCAGGGTGTGAAATTGTTTCACCAAACCCAGCGCTCCTTATTTGACCGCTCTCTGCAGTTCCCCCAATTTGAATATCTTGACTCAGGATTTCTGCAGATCTAATTTTGTCGGCAGTTAGATTGTGAATCTTAGCATTAGTTATTGCCGCCTTTTGAATGTGAGCAGTGCCTATTGTTGCGTTTGCAAAAGCATGCCACATCGGAACAGCTATTCCTGCAGAATTTCTAGCGATTATTTTATCTCCGTCATCCAATAAATTACGCTTTTCCCCGTCTATATCTCCCCCGCCACCGTAATTAGACGGATCACTAGTCTCTCCTTCTCCAGCAGGATGATAATTTGAAGTGCGGTAGTCTCCGGTATACTTTATATTTCTTAAAGGATTATTCTGTTCAGAAGTAAGAGGAACTTCCCTTATTATCTCAAAATCATCTCCAACAGCAGGAGACCCAACAAAAGGTCTTTTAGTTGTTATGGTTCCATCAATTGCATCGTAAGTATCAATCTCTCTCTCTTGCCCTGCTAAATTATTTGATAAAAATTTAATGTATGTGCCAGGATCATTGGTTGTTATTGGCGAAAAAGACGGCTGAGAAACCAATTCGGAATCAACGCTAAAGCTATTAAACGAAGGGGTAGAAACATTAGTAATCTGACCTTTCAAAAGCTTAACCTTTTCTCCTGGCAAAGCAAGACCCAACTCCTCTAATTCAGACTGGTTTATTTCTATAGCCTCATCAGGTTTAAAATAAACGTAAGCGTCTGTCGTCTTTCCCTGTTCGGTTGAATTTGAAGGTATAAACACTCGGTTTTCATCATAAACTCCATTTGGATCAAGAAACTTGGGAGAAGTTGGGTCTCCAATAACATACCCCTCTCCCTCTATATAAAGAAAATGCCTATCCCAAGATATTGAGTCAGCCTGCGGAGTATTATTTTTAAATGGATTATTAGGAACAAGGGCTACTGTATTAGGAAATGCGTTGGTTATATTTTGCTCAAAATCAGATATATCCGTAGGAGACTGCTGACCAAGAATAAGTTCGAGCCCCTCTATAACATCATCGGTTGCAGCCTTACCAGTAAAAGGGCCTTTGTTTCCGCCGTGATCGACGGCTCTTACCCAAAAATATCTTTTGTCATTAACTTGCCCTCTATGAGTAATGCTCATTTGAGGGCCGAGAGCAGAAGCGTCAAGAACATGTAGGGCGTTGGTTATTCCGCTTGCAGGATCAAGCTCTTCTATTGGTATTTCGTCTGCTATACTAGTTAGATCCCCAGTTATTTTTCGATAACCACTGATATTCCTGTCGTGCTTTAGAAACTCATTTTCTGCGCCAAAATAAAGATAATTATCTTCTGACTGCCAGACCTCATAATGACTTATATCATTTGGAAGACTCAAAAGAGTTCCTGAACCTTCTAGAAATTCGCTTTTTGGAATTTCCCAATCCAAAAAGTAATTTACAAATGCGGTATCTCCCTCAAAATTTTCAACAGCCCCAGGTATAGCGTCTGTAGTTTTTCCAAAAGCTGGACCCATAAATCCATCTGGGTTGCTATTGCTATAATGAAAAGGGTAAATTAAAATTCTTTCTGGGTCTCCAGCATTATCTCTTAAAGTAAAAAGATCTCCACTCCCGAACTCATCAAAAGGAAGTAACTTATAATAATAACCAGTTATTCCGTCACCCCTTGAGTCAGGAGTTTTACTTTCATGGGTATATGGAAGAGGAGGATTTTCATCAATTATAGAGTTTATATTTTCCCCAAAATTCTGCTCTGTAGGACCAAATACTTCTTTGACAAAATTAGGAGAGCCTGATCCAGGTAGCCCGTTTTCTCCAGTGACACTAAAGTTTGGGTCGCTCGATCTATACATTTGAAGCCTGTTGACCATTTCCCTAGCTTCGTTTGCATACCTGAAATTAAACTTAGTAGTAGTAACTTTCTCTAAACTATCAACACTAAACCCGTTAGCAAGAATGCTTGGCTCTAAATTAAAACCAATCAAAGAATTAGAATTAAGAATGTTTCCCTCTGGATCGATAATTCCTAAACTTATACCAACTTTTCTTTTTCCACTTTCAGGAATACCTAAATGCCCAAACGGAATATCTTGGAAACCAGTATTCTTCTCCCAAAATGGTCGCCATTGAGAATTTTGATACGTAGAATTTATTAAATTATCTGTTCCTCCTATGTTTAATATAGGAGCCCCATTAGGATTACTTGATAGGCATTCGTATACCGCGCCATTATGATATACAATATCTCCCTGTGTGTGATTTGTAGATATATCTACCCCATTACCATCTAAAGCTGTCCAGTAATCGCTTTCTCCGTCAGGAACCCTTATTCCTGCAGAAGCACCGAGCCCATTCTCAAGTTTGCCACTAAATATATCGTTATTTATTATAACCAGGCTTCCAGGAAAATATCTTTGTTCGGTACTGTAATTGTATACAGGAAGATCATAGGAAACAATAATTTTTTCGTATTCATCTGAAACCTCGGGATTTTGAACCTCCCACCCAGACCCTGTTGCTGGAATTTCAGAGTTAGAATTTTGTGTAGATTTATATACCTCACAGTCGATTTCGTCAAATAAATCAGCAAATATCCACTTTTTCTGCCCAGAATCAGTTGGAGATATTCCATTAGACAACCTTATGCATCGATATATATATCCATCGTGCAGAACTACGTCACCAATGACATATGTTTTTGTATTATCATAACTTTTAATATGGCTACTTACTGGAGCTACGACCATATCTCCTATAGAGTAACCTCCTGCTTTACCCTCATCAAAAACACCATCCACGCTCGAAGATTCAGGCCCTATATTTTTTGGAGAACTACCTGTAGTAGAATATATCTCTCCATTATATTCTACGAGAGAATTTTGCCCCAGAGACGTAGCGGAGTTAAATACATAATTTTTAGACTTATCCCACTCTTGATACTCGGGAAAAATAAAATCTTGAACAGAAGAAATTGCATCATAAAGTCTAACTCCAGCAGTGACCTGATCTCCCTGCTGGTAAGATTTTGTAGAGTCAAAAGGTTTTGCGTTAACAGGAAATCCCTCACTGGGATACAAAGAATTATTTATTTCTCTAGTATAGTCAAAAGTCTCAAAAACCTTTGTTCCAGGAAGATCATTAACCACTTTTCTATCGCCATTTTCATCTACAACAGAACCTTTACTATTCAAGCCTTCAGTTATGCCAGTTAAAAATAAATTTGAATCTGCGTCAAATAATGACCCACTTATACCCAATACGCTAGGAGTATCATTTGGAGACAAAATAAACTTATATTGATTAAGGTCAACAAGATTACCATCTTGGTCAGTTATGTTCCACCTAAATATTAGATCATCTTCTCTTTCAATAAAATTTAAATTACTTATCTTTACCTCAGAAACAAATCCATACAAATCAGAGTTTTCTTCTCCCTCCACTACAGCTCCGTCAGCAGTGACATTATATTTATCTCCCTCACCGTATTCATCTTTAGGAATAAAAGAATAATAGTATTTATAGCCCCACACATGATCAAACGAAACATTTTCTTCAGTTAAAGAATAATTGTTTGTTATAAATTGAAAATCATCTTCTTTTTTAGCCCAGTAAGTAACTCCATTGTCTATCGGACTAGACGGAGTAACACTCGGTTTTTGTATAGACACATAATCCTCCAAACACTCGTATATAGAACCTTCATGCCGAGCGCAGTCGCCTTCTTCCCAGGAAGGAACGTTGTTTGACCACTTTATGGCATTAGAGATTTTGTTGTAATAATCAAGGTTAGATTGAAAATTCGATGGATACTTTAATTCAAAGTCAGAAGGAATTGCTAGAGATCTAATATTAGTTGAAGCATAGTCAGTATCTACCGTCTTCCAAGCAAATCCCACCTTAGAGCCAAACAGAGAATGAGAAAGCTCTTCAATCTGAGGCTTATAATTTTTAGCAAAAAGCTCTCCAGTAGCAGTTCTTCCAAAAGAATCGTGAGATATTATTTGCATTGATATATCTCTCTGAAGACCAAGCTCTTCGAACGTTAGTGGAGAAAGTTGAAAAGAAAACCCCCTATAATTATCCATAGCTTCTGATACATTTGCCGTATTAAGATAAGATTGAAGGCCCTGATTTATTGTATCATTTAACTCAGAATCGCTTACGACAGTTCCATCAAAGTCGCTTCTCAATTCAATTTCAAAATGAGAAAAGAAACTGTCTGACAAAAGCTCGGCGCCTAGCGCTTGACCTTCTTTTGCGTGACCCGGGGGAGGAGTTAATCTCCATTCAATTTCTACATTTTTTTCCACAAATTCTGAAGATACGGACAATAAATTGGGATCAGGCAATTGAGGAAAATGATCAACCTCACTACCCACAACTGGATTTCCAGGGAGATTGGAAACAATTAAATCAGAAAACGTAAAAGTTGAGTCGTATTCTGGAGCATTAATATTTATACCTGACTGAAGAAAAGCAGACCTAATTCCTATATCGCTTACAGCAAAAACCCTTACCGTAAATTCTCCATAATTACCCTTTAAATCTACAGAAACTTGAGCGGTTTCTCCGATAGCTTGAACCAATTCACTACCCCTTCCAACTTTTTGCTGAAAAGAATAATTGTCTGATGTACCTAAAACTTCGTACTCAGAATTTAAATCGTTTACAGTAAACTGAACTCCTATTGCGGTAGACATTATATATTATAAAGTTAAATCAGTTAAAATTAAATTAGTTGGCCCATCTGGAATTTCCATGCTCTCTTGAGGGGGAATCGGAATCCTTGGTCGAATAACCTTATTCTTTTTATCTATGGCATCAAATTTAGAGGAGACAAATTCTAGGCCAGTAATTTCGTTCATGCCGCCCTCAGATTCTTTAACGCTCATTGTTCTAAAAAGCTGCCCCTCTAGTCGGTCAGAGCTAATTTTTATAGCAGAATTTATGTACATTATTCGCGTTCCCTCTCTAAGCTTCTTAAGAGGAGCGGGAGACCTTCCCTCGCCTTCTCCATGAACTTGCCAATGAGCGCTTCCCCAGCTTTCTTTATCTGTATAGTTTATACCCCCAATTGGCATATCGTTATTCCACTCGTCAACCAAATCTTGATGCGCGTTTACATAAGCCTCAAAGTCAAAAATGGTAGTATCAAATTTATTTGCCAAGAAAAAATCAGCGACAAGACCAGAGTCCTCTAACTCAAACTCATTTTCATTTATTTTTTTTACAACCCAATAGTCATTTTTTCCCCTTTCTCTTTCGGTTCCGTTACCAGATCCATCTAGGTTATAAAGCCCAGAAATTAAAGGTATGTCTTGACCTGGATCATGAACGCCTCCAGGAGGCCTTATCCATACAAATTCTCCATCAGAAAGTTGAAGGTCTATATTTCTTATGGTTTGTAAATGCACAACAACAAACCTTCTTCCCCCTTCATCTTTGATCTGTATTTTAGATAAATTTATTCCCACAAACTCTTCAGACTGCATCGCATTGTCGATAATGTCTTCTGTTGGAGAGCTATCATGAACGCTTTTTGCCGTTTGAGGGTCGATTAGATTTGGCGTGCCAGGCCATTTAAAAAGAGCTCCTTTTGGGTTAGATGTATATTTTCTGTCGCATGTAACCAACAACTCCCCAATTCTAAACTTCGTCCCTTTATCTGCAGGATTCTCTGTATAAAGGAAAGCTCTTTCAGGTGCTTCGTCATAGTAAACATAAAGCCACCCTTCACCCATTATATGCCACCAATGCCTAAAATTTTCAGGCTGACCTGAGGGGCTAACGCCCTTGGGTTTTATCCAAACCCATCTTTGCAAATCTGAAAACCATAACCATGTAGCCTGAGACGGGTTGTCTGACACAGGAGGAGCATAAACCCAAAACCCAAGATTTGCAGAGTAAAACCAATCAGACCCCTTTACTTTTTGACCTGCAAAGTAACAAAGGCCCAGAAAATCAGAATAAGCCCAAGCCCCAGTTAATTCTTCGTTTATTTCTAAAAAAGCTTTAACCTGAGACTCTATGCCTTCGTGTTCCCCACCTCCGCTCCCAGAGGGCCTTCCTTTTAATGACCACGCAGACCCAACAGAGATTTTATCTAAAGCGTTTTGATTTATACGCTCGCTTTCAGTGACAATGAAATGGCTTCCGCCAATATTACCAAGAGAATCAAACCCTTCGCTAGACAGGTTTATAACAAAATCTCCATCAAACCTATTCAACCCAACAACCAAGCCTGCTGGACGATAATATGTTTTATTTCCAACGATCACATCCTCAGCGCTTCCATTTCCTACGGGTTCACCAAGATTATTTTTTGCGTTCTCAGCAGAAGATTCATGTAAAAATAAAGGGTAAAAACCAAGGCTCTCTATGGCTCCCTCAACTAAAGTTGACTTTACTAACTTATTGGTAACCTTGAAAGTATTTTTTGTCCTAGAAACTATAGTATAGGGCGCTCCTAACGACAGACCCCTGGGAAGAACACCGTCTGTCTCAAAACTAATAATATCTCCATCCTCAAAGCCATGATTAAAAACATTAAATAAATTCTTCTCCAGATTCATTATAAACCCAGACTTAAATCTTAAATCTTCGGCAACCAAAGTTTGCCCTTGAGGGCCAGGATCAATAATTTTATCTTCGCGACCAATAGCTAAGCTGTATCCTTGACCAAGCCTACATTTAAACCTTAATATTTGAGGGGCAAAAATAGACTCAATTTCCGCATCTTGATCTTCCGAGGATCTCTCAAACCTGGCTCTCTTTTCAATTTTTTCTACTTCGGAATTTGGCGAAGCGACAGCAATGGTTATCTCTGGCTCTCCATTAAATGGTTCGCTTATAGTATTTTTATCCAAAAGCAAACAGGTTCTTTGATATTCTGACAGGTTTTGTTCGGGCAACTGATCCTTCACTTGAACCCGAAGTATTCTTCCGCTTTTATTCTGACCAGACCTAGCTTCATCAGAAACTTCAAAAATTGCTCCAGGAAAAAGATAGCTAGACTCTATCCCAGATTTAAAGTTTATAGTTTCTATCTCCAACTGAGTTGTAAAAATAACCCATTTTGCCAGTCGTCTGGCTTGAGACTGAGAAGTTATGCCAAAACCTAAAGTTTCTTCTTCTCTGTACCCAAATTTATTAACAGCCTCTGGAGATTCTTCTATAACAACATCTGTCCGATAATGATTATCTTTATTATTATATCTAACCAAAGAAGTAGTAACTTTTTGGTCTTTTGTTATTCCAGAATATGAAAACCCTTCTGCAGAAACATTGGAGTCATTAAATAATGCAATTGGTAATTTTTGAGAGTCTTGTATAGCTATAATTTGCCCATTATAGTATGCAGTGATACCTCTAAATACAGAAGCAAATTGATTAATCAAATCGATAGCCTTCATTCTGTCAGTAACATAAACATTTGAAGTAAACCTTGGTTCTACTATAGAGTGAGAAATTTGAGTCGCACAAGCCCCTAAGACGGTATTCCCGTTTGCTCCCTCAGAAAATGGCTTTCCAGAGAGTTCTACTATAAAATCAAAAAGCTCTCCATTCTCTACACAATTAGAACTAACTATAGTTCTTTCCTCAATAATAACTTCTCCTTTCCTAAAACTGGAATTACGAAACCTCACTTCATCGTTTGACCCTCCTTCAGTAGAAATAAAGAAAGCTATTTTTTTACCTTGAAAAGATTTGTCTTGACCAAACTCTTCATAGAACCTAAATTTAGTCAAATCTTCGCTTCTACGATCTGCACTATTTTCAAAATGAGATTTCTCTAGCTTTATAGAAAAAGTATTACTATCGGAGTTATCAGAAGAAATTTTACATGAAAAACACCGAGGAAGCCCAGTTTTAGTTTCTATCGGATAGTCGGTTTCAACAAGCTCATCACAGTATTTAGCTATTCTATAGAGTTGCCACCTATCTATATCCCCCTCATCCAATCCAAACTTAGATATCCCAAACCTTGCATTGCTTAATATATCATAATATATCCACGCAGGGTTATCGGTCCACTCTTTATTCTCGTCATCTATTGAATGTATAGACTCTGCAAGAGACTGTTGGCCCTTAAACAGTCCATCCCACGGCCCAATATATTCCCTTGTGTCTGGATTATAGTTGGTAGGAACAAGAACCTTTTTCATTTTACAAAGATAAGACCTCTCTGGAACACTACTAAAGTTTTTACTATCGAACTTAATTTTAGCAATAGCAGAATGAGGGTACAATACTTTTTCCATAATATAATCAGTTGCCCCAACAAACTCAATATTCCTTACCACACCAATTCCACCTATAGCCCCTCCGTCCACACTAGGATCAAGCTCTTTTGTAAGCTTAACTATTTTAAAAGTTACTCCCTTGGAAATATCTTTTGGGCGATCATATTCTACTAATACATCAAATTCGTAAGTACTAGTAGCTATTCCATGTATACTAAAACTGCCCCCGGCTGCAGTAAGCCCCACGTTAGGAGTTGTGACATCAATTTCATTGTCAGAAGAATTGGGGTCCGTTTCTTGAGTAGTAGTAGTTGGGCCGCGCAATGGATTAAAAGCATAGTCCCTAGCAACACAGCCAGAGGCGGGGTCATTTATATCAAACTCTTTCCCATCCTTTACTATTTTTATAGCAAACTTAACAGTCTCGGCAACAGTAGCTCCAGACTTTTGTTGCCTCGAAACCCTAGCGCCAAAAGTTAGCCTTGTTCTGGTCACAAAAGGATTGGCAACGTAATGAGTTAAAATTTTTGCATTCTTTGCTATAGCAGCATCAAAAGTTGCAAGATGAGAATCATCTTTTGGTTCGCAGTAAGGTGGTGGTCCATGAAATGAAGTTCCATATTCGGTTAACAAAGGACTATATTCGCATAAATCATGAGTTTCTCCATTTTCCCCCAAAGTTAACTTGGGTTGTCCAGCCTCTCCCTCCTCATTTAATATAAAATTCAAGCTACCATCATTTTGCCCACTTGGATCATGATTTCTTATGGGGACATTATTTAAATAAATGCCTTCCCTAAGGTCTGTATCCAAAATTCTCCCAGTAGAAGACACTATTCCCGCTATTGGCCCTTCGGACAAAAGTTCGGTATATTCTATAGTTGAGAACGACTCCAACACCTTATGACTTTTATCTCCCCCAGTGCCCTTAGATTTTATAATTGGTTTTGTAATTTTGTCTTGGCCAATATTAGTAGATCCTATCTTTAAAGTTCCATACCCCACAGGAACAGAAACTCCTTGATTAGCTCTATTCTGAGAGCCCTGCATAAGAAAAGACTTTGTGGTAGTAGGAGACTGTTGCTGCGGAGGTTTAAACAAAGACTTCATTATTGCTCCTACAACAAAAGCTACGACTATAGGTATAAGTATTGATCCTATGGTTATTTTTGTTCCCTCAATTAAAGTTATTGCCAAGAATGTAGAAACAGGTTCCGCGCCTTTAACTTGAGGCATTATATGAAGCTCTTCAGAAGAAAAGTTAATTTCAATACTCTTATCATCAATTACAGACTCCTGGAGTTCCTTCTTATTTTTTATTTTTGCGGGGTTTTTATTAAAAACGAAATACCTCACTCCCTCTTTTTCTTTTTTTAGCATGTAACTCAAAAAACCTTCACTATTTGATTCTATTGCCGCAAAAGCCTCAGCAGGAGAGCGAACGCCAAGATTCCACTTTTTACCAAAGCGTTCTCCCAACCTTCCATATAAATATACCTTTTTCACTATGCCTTATTCCTATGTATCTATACACTTACATTTTCATATAAAAAGAAACTATCTTCTTTTATACTATAAATCAAGAAAGGTACCTCAAGTTCATCAGAATAAATCATATCCTGCCTAGAAGGATGGGCAGATGATTCAGTATGAGAATGAAAAACACATTTTACATTATTATCTATAAAAACATACGGATCAATAACAAACTCATACCTAGGATTATTACTTTTATTTTCACATTTTAAAAAATAAATTTTTTTGTTTAACTCGCAAAAAAGCCCGCAAGATTCTACATCCGGATTGGATAAGGAGCAATTTTTGGCTATATTTAACTCCTCTTCAGGAATCACTCTAAGCAGGTCTATGCTTGTCTGTTCCAGGAAAACCTCCAAACCTCAAACCAGAATCGTCTGCAGAGTTATAGTTTTTAGACTCAATCTCACTCGCTTCGTTTTCTCCAGGTAGTCTCAAAGTAACTCTTCCAATCTTGGGCATTGGCTTGCGAGTTTCTTCGGATTTTCCATGGGCCAACCAATGAGCTTTACCCCAATCATACTTATTATCATATTTAATGCCTCGAATTGCCTCTTCTTCATTATAGTCTTTAATTAAATCATCATGAATATCTACGTATTTTTCATAATCATTTTCTTGTATAAATATAGGGTCAGATGAAAATCTTTTTTTGCAAGCACCAAGTGTCTTATTGCATTCATCCTTTTGCCAGAAATGCTTATCGAAAAACGGGTGATGGTCTTTAGCAAACACGTGCGTCTGAACGCACACATACACTAAGGGAGTTTGCTGGTAAGGGTTTGTAGCGTTCGCTGTAGTTATTCTAACAATATCTCCAAGATTATATCCCTGTAAAGAGTTCTCTGTTCCGTTTTTTCCAAAGCGACTCCACTCTGGTACATCTGCCATCCCATTTGGATACTCTCTATAATCAACAAAACCAGGGTGTCTAGCCCTAGAATTTGGGTCAGAAGAAGAATTAAACCCAAAGATTAGCGAATTTTCTTCTACAGTCTCAATAGGAAGCCCTCTATACCCACATCCGATAGAACATCTGTACACCCACCCACAGTGATTAGGCATAACAATCCTTGCGGGCGCTTCTGCATTACTAAGCTCAAGAGCAGAGACTAGCTCAAATTGTATAACATTTTTTGTTTCAGAGGTTTTTCTATTTATATAATAAACATCGTCGCCAAAATGAGAATTTGGATCGGCTTCTCCAAAAGGATTTTTACCATCTTGATTTTTAGTGTTTGGATCTATAAAATTATCATCGTCGATAAACTTGGCAAAAGTTCTTTTTCTAGTTACCTTGCAGTTAGCAAAGTCATGATTGGAGTGAACTATCTTAGAAAGAAGCCCTTCTGGATTTGCTATAGCTAATTTAGGCCTAGGTAATCTACCATCTCCTTGTTGCTCAAACCCGTCTGATTCGATAGGTAAAGGTTGGTATGCATTTCCTTGCCAAAAAACTGGATTGGAAGAGTTTTTCATGGGGCAAAACCTGTAAACCGTATCAGCGCCTATATTAATTCCAGCAAGATCAGACATCATCTCAAAATTTGCCTGTAAATTACTAAAATCTATTTCATAAAACTCTAAGATCGCATCGGGAGAAATGCTGAACATTTCTTTATTAAAATTTGAACTAGCCTTGGACATAATTGTGTTTTTAAAATTCTCGGGTGTCTGGTTCTATAAAAACCTTCAAGTCTGCATACTGAGGAGAGTATTCGTCTGTGCTCGATATAACTACTGCTCCATAAAAGTATTTTCCATTTAGACCAGATTTAAATTTTGTTCCTGGCGCAATATCCGAACCAACTAGATTTGGTACGACTTTTGGTAGGGTAATGGTAAAGGTTCCATTATTTCCAGATCCAAATTTATTATTAAAATAATTGCGCATATTGGAATCCACAAAGCTTCCGGTTCCAAGGAGATCTATTGTTACGGTTATAGTTGGGGAAACGGAAAGATCACTATATGTTGCAGCAAATGCCTGAGTAGAAATGCCTGCCGGATGTCCATGCTCGGACCCAATTCCCTGAACCCTTGGCGCGTTTACCACATTTGCGCCCCAGTCTATTCTAGTTATTGCCACCTTTTCAATTGGTTCCGTTTCTTGCGGATCGCTTGGGTCGGGCTGCGTTCCGAAACCTCTCATCATAGGCGCATCCATCGACCTAAAAGCCCAACATCCAGGCTGCCTAGAATTTTTTGGATGATTTATAATTGGAGCTGTAGTATCTGGCCCTTGATAGCAAAGAATCATTTGCAATCTATTACCATAGTTGTAATTATACTGATGAAAAAAAGAATTACCATGAGCTCCAGCGGGGACGTAAACATGCCCATTAGATTCTCTTTTTACCGAGTGGTTTCTGGTAACAGGATAGGGATCAAACTCTATAAAAGGTACGCTCATATTTTTTATTACACCAAGCCTCTAACTACAGTTCTATTCCGAAAGCCTCACCATCTATTTCGCCGGGCGACTGAAAAACAATATCGATATATGCAGTCTTTCCTCCATCAATAGATGAGGTAAATTTTGTTTTAAATAAATTCTCCACCACAAATGCCTCTGAGTATTCAAGATTTTTTTCGTGCCCCTGAGTTACTTCTTTTATGTACCCAAGATTGTTCTGGAAATATACAACATTAACACTCAAATTCCTAAAGCTTTTTGTTTCGTGAGCGAACGGACCAGAATCATCATTTGGATCGCTATTAAGATTTATCATTGTATAAAAAAACTGGCCACCTCTAGGGCCATCTTCGTAGGTTTTATTAATTTTCACCCACTTATTATTTAACGAAAAAGGGTACACTGGGAAAGTATTTGGTATTTTTACTATATAATCATTTGCAGGCGTGTCATCAAGAACCGCGGGGCAGTTATTGCCCTGTTGTCCCAATATAGTAAAGGCTCCCATAGGATAATGCTCAGCTGGATTCGCTTTAAAATTAATTACCCTATCCTCAAACTTTCCAAAAATTTCATAATGAGCCCTACCCCAGTCTTTTTTTTCGGGATAAGAAACTCCTTCTACCTCTGGGTTTTCTGAGAAGTGAGAAGATAAATCAGGATGACCATCGACATAAGCTTCGTAATCATAATTTGGAAACCCTTCGGCTATTCGGTCTCCACCTGCAACAGCGCCACTTAAAGTAACTGGCTTTTCCCCTATGTTTTCTATTCTTAACCTTGCTTTTATTTTTTCACCAGGGTCCAACGCTTCCTCTACAATATCTCTTGAGAGGCAAACGGGAGAAGTAAAAACTAACATCCCGTCAGATTTTTTTGAAGGAGTAATTAAATCTTCATAATCTGAAGCGCTCAAGTTAAACGGAAACTGAACAAAGCTCGCGGAGATATCATGGTTATCCTTAAAATTATACGTATGAGACCATTTTTCGCAAATAAAATTTTTAATTTTATCGTATGGAGCTGGAGGGCTAAACTCAAAGGGAATATATCCAAGCTTCTGCTCTAAGAAATGAAGTATCGCTCGAGCCTCTTTGTCGTCTCTGTTTTTAAAATTTAAATCCAAAGTTAGCAAATTTTCATTAATTCCATCGGAGTATAATTGAGTATATCCATTTTTAAAGGACATGTTACTCATTCGCGGATTTTGTGAAACAGTCAAACCCAAAGATGGCTTCCAGAAAAACTTTCTGGTCCAGTGATATCTTACGACATTTCTATTTTCAAATTGACCGTAAATTCTGTAATGAGCACGCCCCCAATCTTTTTTCAGGGGATAACTTATTCCATTAACAGTTGGGTTAGTTTGAAAGTGTCCGAGCAAATCTTGGTGAGTGTCCACATAAAGCTCATAGTCAATATCTAAATCAGAGAAATAACCACGCTCCCTAGTCCACTCTGGATTTTTTTCTGCAGGAGGTTGGTGGCTTAAAGAGTCGGGGCCTATATCCTCCCAATTATTTGAGCCTTGAGCAGGATTGTCGAAATTAGGCGAGACAAGGCTCTTATATATTCTTCCATTTAAAGTTACTTTGACCCCAACGTTATAACCGACCGCAGAATCGTATTCTGCATCTAATACCACAGGATTTTCTCCGCTCCAGTAATAATACTGCATGTTTCCGGTATATAAAACAAAATCATTTTTTTCATACTCAGATGTATTATCGTAAGCCTCTCCACCTCCAATAATCCAACCCCCTTGAACAGTTTTTCTCAGCATAGAGTCTTCCAAGCTTCGCAGCTTTAATGAAATGTCATTGCTGTTTTCAAACGAAAGAGTGTGACTTATGTCTGTGCAGTAAAAAGTTTTAGATTGATTTTCTATATGATCATAAGGATGAAAACAAGAGTCTCCTCCCCATCTAAACCCAGATATTCCCTGCTTGTAAAGAAGGTTTGGAGAAGGCCGATCTTTTTCTAGTTGTCCAAGATGGTTTTCGACGAAATGAACTATCGAATTAGCCTCTCTGTTGGATCTATTTTTAAACTGCATATCGACGGTCATGCCTAAAGAATTTATTCCTTTGGGGCGAACTTGAAAATATCCGTTTCCAAACATGTTTCTAAAATTATTCGCCTGAAAATTTACTGTGGTTCCATAATCTGGATCAAAAAAGAATTCGTCTTTAACCCACAGAGCTTCATCGGCAGAAGGATCAACGGGCATTGTGGATATTTTTATTTCGTCATTTGACGGAAATTCTGTATCTTTAATACTAAAATTATCAGAAACAGGAGAAACCTCTATCAAGGTGCCAGTAACTTCATTTGTGAATCCTAGATTCAATCTTTTATCCGTGACATAAGGATGCTCGTCTACAACGCCGACCCTAATTTTTGATATAGAATAAAGCCCATCTGAGTTACTATTAGAGCCTTCTATTTTTATTACATTTCCCTCATTTAAACTATGAGAAGCATTAAAAGTATCTACAATAAATGGAGACGGAAAACCTTGAGCGTCAACCAAAGCAAATCTATTTGAATCAGAAACAGATGTAGATCCTCCAGAAATTAGATCTTCCTTCGCGTAATAATACAAACCGTCACCAGTATTATATACAAAGTCAAATTTTTTGTAATTGTTGCTTGGATTAAATATTCCACTATAAGTTTTTATGTGGCCAAGTCGAGATTGATATATGTACGAGTTGTCCATATTACTTTATTATTTGCTTTATTGCAATTTTTCCCTTGGCATAATTTCCCTCTGAAATTCCAACAGATTGCTCCATAACTTTACCCTCGCACTTGAAACTCGCTATTCTTTTTCCTTTCATGGAATACAAAAATGCAGATGCAGAAGAGTCCCTGTTCGCTTCAGAAGGTCTTATGCTTGCTGACTGAAACTCTCCATAAGGATTTAATTTTTGAACAATATCGTTTCCCTCTAAAGACATAGACGCTTCAATTTTTTCAACAGAAACCCTTTGTGGCGCCGCACCATTTGCACTCGTTGCCACCCTACTATGCTCTGCATCTCTTATATGATAATGAGGTTTTCTCTCCACTCTTATATTATAGTCCAACTGAGAAACTTCAAACGGTCTACCGTTAGCTGCGGACATTGATGTATTACTAACTTCTATTTTTCCGAAAGACTTTAGTCCATGCGCAGGATCTATACTTAACTTTTGAAACCTTCTGTCTACAGTCTTATGTATTGTTCCGTATATACTATAGCTAGCTCTTGCCTCAATAATCTTATAAGGAGCCAAACTAAAACTAAAATTATCCAAATACATATCATTAAAAAAATATCTTCCAACAATATTTCCATCAATAGATTCTTCACTCATACCATCTCTTATATCAAATAAAACATTAATATCATTTACCAAATTACTGTCAACATCAAATGTTTCATCTATAATCATAAATGTAATATCTAATTTTCCTGTAATACCGCCTCTTGGCGAGAAGTCTACAAACTCTGTTTTTGCGCCCATCAAATCAAGATCAAAATCACCATAAACTCTTTCTGGCTCGAGCTGAGGAGCAATAGAAAGATTTGCCGACCTTACCATAAGATCTTTATTTCCAAGAGAAATTTTTCCGTTTTCAAATCTTAAAAAAGGCTTACTCATGACACTGGATTATGCAAAGGCTCGTAACCTTTATAAGTTAAAGAGACAGACATTTCTCCCTCAACAGAAGAACTTATAGACTCGGAAATTAGTCTTACATTTTCTCCAGTAAAAGAATTAATCATTTCGTTTGTTTTAGAATCGCGCATCTCTATTTTTAAATTTGTTTTTGGAGCAGCCTGAATTCTTGTTTTCATTTCTCGAATCTCATACTCATTTACTATCATGGTAAAATTTATATCTGTTTCAATCGGATATTGAGTATCAACCTGAACTGGCGCCAAGTTTTTCATGTCAAAATTACTATCCAAATCAGGATCAAAATCAGTAATATCTCCTTGATGAATTGCATATACAGGTCTTAAATTTATTGCGCGACTATAACTAAAATCAGTTATTGCATCTGTGCTAAAATCGTCAACAGAAATTGATACGCTAGATTGATCAGGAAACTGCATCGGAGGATGGTCGATCAAAGGAGAACCAAGATGAGGCATCACCCCACTGCCAAATTCTCCATAAACAGTTATATCGGTATCAACTGTAGGTAAACCCCCAACCGTACAGCTTACAGAATATCGGTTTATTCTGCCCTTGGTAAAGCCAAAGCCTTTTGTTTGATTGTCGTACAATATTGCCCCACTTATTTCGTGTTCATCATACAAGTATTTTCCACCTGGACTTAACTCCGCCAAAGGATCTCTGCTAACCATTGTTCTGGATATTCTAAAATTACCCTCAAGCGGAGCATCTGGAAAGGCGTCAATAAACCCAACGCCTGCGACGCGCACTGGATTTTCCGTTATTCCGTAACTTCCCTCTACGCTTTGAACTCCTGACAAAGCAACAGATTCTATGATAACAGTTTGTTCATAATTTGAATAGCTCATTGATCCTTACTAAGTAGTCCGCCAGGACGCTGTTCTTCGAGTATTGTTGTAACTACCTGTTGTTTAACTTTTTCTGCCAAATCTTTTTCTCTTTGCTGTTCGCCAGAAACTTCATCTGGATTTTTCGACTCTGAGTCTGAACTTTCGGTGCTTGCGCCAGATTTATCGATGTTGATAGAAATATTTATATTGTTTGTATTGTTTCCAGAAATTCCCGAATCAGACTGCTCGAGCACAGAAGTTACTGCTCCTCCGTCATTGAACCTTCCTGCGTTTATTGCGTTTAATGTTTGAGGGCCAAGCCTTCTTGCGCTGCTTGCCTTGATCACGTACTCTCCCTCGCTTAGCATCGCGGGAATTTGGTCGATGCCAGATTTACCACTCACAAAACCCCCTTGAGCAAATGTATCTCCAGTCCGACTTGCGCCAAAGCCCAAAAAGCTAGCAAACTTAGATCCAAAAGTTGTTTTCAGGCCAAGATCAGCAGCCTGAGACTGACTCATGTTCATATATCGAAGATCGTCAGTGTTCAAAATATCTCCCCCTCCATCCATTGCCACTTCACCTGCTCCGCTTGGATTCATCACTGCCCCCAGTCCAGCGGTTAGCCCGACACTTAATAGTGTCCCAACAAGCATTTGCTTCATTGCTCGTTTTTTTGCAGCTTTTTCTTTTTGTCTTCTGATTCTTTCTTGAATAATTCCTCTAGTATTCTGAGCGTCCTCTTGTAGTCCAACATTTCCTGCGGCACCACTATAAAAGAATCCTGACATTTTTTCTGATTGATATTTTCTTCCTGTAGCGTAACCTTCTCCTCCTGCGAAATTCATTCCAAGCGCAGATTCTTTGTGTGGTCCGCCAGTTGAATATGACGGAATTCTTCCTCGAGCATTCAGGCTATGCATAAAACCTCCGCCGTATTTGTTTACAGCGTCGCGACCCATAATAAACTCTCCGTTTGATACCATTGCAGGAACCTGGCCTCCACGAGAAAATCCCATTGCTCCACCTACTGCCCCGACTATTTGTCCAGCCGCTCTTTGAAGCATTGCTTGTTGAATTGCTTGAAGAAATCCCATGGCTACTCCGCGAAGAACATCTCCTAGATCTTCGGCGCCATTTATTGCAGCGCCCATAGCTTCTGCAAGACCGTCTCGAAGCATCATTGGCATCTGTTTTCCAAGCTTGTGAGTAATAAGGTCGGTATCTTTTTGCATTTCTGTCATTCCATCCTTTATTCCTTCGCCAAAAGCGCCTGGACCAGTCATGCGAGCATACTCTCTTTCTTTTATTTTTTGCAATACTTCTTCCTTGTTTATTCTTTTGTTTGTTATCTCTAATTGACGCTCAAGTTCGGTAGTTATTTTTTCGATATCTTGTGACTCTTCTTTTTTTGCGTCGTTTATACTTTGTTGTAAAGTTTTTAACTCTTCTAGTTTTTGAAGTTCTTCTTTTTGTGTTTTTTGCGCCGCTTCAAATTCTTCTTTATATGTCTTTTTGTCTTCTTCAAAAGTGGGTCTTTTGCGAAACTCATCTAATTCAGTCCCGCGAGCTTTGGTATTTTTTGCTAACGTTTCAATAAAGCTAGATCCACCTTCTTTACTAAATACTTTCTCCAGGCCTTTAATTCTTTTTGCTTGAAAATCTTTTAATTTTGTTGGATCTTTAAGAACCCGGAGTCTTTCTTCTTTAGTTAAATCCATGCGGTCTGCAGCAGCTTTGATTAATGAGTTACCAGAATCTTGATAACTTTCGCGAAGCCCTTGTTGACGCTCTCCCATCAGCCTTCTATCGTTTGCAAAGATTTCAGACATAGTTCTTGCTGGCCCAGAACTAAATCTAGCAGATTGTATCTCAGACCTTATCCCCCTAAGCTCTCCTTCGTGCTTAATTTTATTCAAGTACAGATCCATTTCTTGATTAATGTCTTTCAAAGTATCTTTTCTTTGGCCCAAAAGAATATTCATAGAAGCAGTCGCTTTGGCCTGATCATCACTTATTCTTTTTTGCTCGTCCAAAATCTCTACTTGACTTTTTAACTCAATACTTCTTCTTTCAATTATGTCTACAGATTCTACGGAATTAATTTTTTCTAATAACGCAAGAATTTCTGTGGCGCTCATTTTTTGCAGCTCGAGAGTAAGCTCCGCAAACTCGACATCCTTAGCTTCTCTGCCCGAGAATAAAACTTGCTTTAACTGTTGCTCTAAATTTCCACCGTCTTGAGTGTTTTTTATATCGTTTAATAGTCCCACTCGCATTGCATCTTGAGCAGCTCTTTCACCAAGATCTCTAGCCTCAGCATTTTTTACTAGTGATTCGTTCAACTTGATTCGGGCCTTTTGCTCTTCGGACATCAACCCCCCCATAATTTTTGTTTGATAATCAAGAACGGCTTTTTGTTTAAAATAAGAGTCTTTTATTTTTAATTGAGCCATTTTCGCTTCCTGCTGCGCGGCGAGTATTGCTCTACCGATATTCACCCTAAGCACAAGACCCTTTTGTTCGTCGCTTAGCTGTATTGCCGTTTTTTCGCTGGCGACAAGCTGTTTTTTAAAAACCTCCTCGAGGGCTTTTCTGTCTTTTATATTTGCTACATCAAGCTTATCAATCATGGCGGCGTAAGAGTCTCTATCGAAACTTTTTTCTTGTAAAGTCAGCTTACCATCTTTGTCCCTTTCGACCATATCTTTGGCCATAAACTTCTCATCTTTTCCAACTTGATTAGCAACTAGTAGCAAAGCAGCTTTTCTTTGCTCAGCGGCGGCAATTTCAGCTTGCTCTGTTGCTTCTGCGATTTTTCTATCCCGATTTTGGCCTTGGCTAATAACAATCGCCGCGCCTGCCCCTGGCGCCATCGGCCCGCTTAGCATTCTGCCACCAACTCGAGTATCTAGTTGATAGTCTAATTTAGCTTGAGCTATAGCAGCATCTCTTTTAGAGATGACATCTTTTCCAGCAGCGGAAGCCAGTTCCGAAAGCTCTTTAACTCTTTCTGCAGACAAGCTTTCAGTAAAAGCAGTTTGAAGCACAGGAGAAGACAGGGCCTCTGTCATAGCTCCGGCCATTGAAGCGGCCTCTTGGGCGGTTTTTTCAGTTAGGGCTTTTGTATTTTCTTCATTTGCCCCTATTAAACCTTTTACTCCTCCGAGCAACGCTCCAACTCCTATCACAAGCGGAGCTGCTGGGCCGAACATTGGAGCAATCATTGAGGCCATCATTCCGCCTGAGGCGGCTCCTGTTAGTGCTCCTCCTGCTGCATATGCACTTGCTCCGGCTCCTGTTTGACCAGGTCCATCGCCCTGAAGAAATCCTGCGGCCATTGGAGCACCCATCATCATCATCATTCCGGAGTTACCGCTAAACATTCCTCCCAGTCGCCCAGAAGCTCGCCCAAGACGACCGCCAACTCCTGACCCTCCTGCACTTCTAACTTCAGTAGCTCTTTGTGATGTTTTTGTATCTAATCTTCGAGTTGTGCGCTCAAGTTTTTTTTCTGCCGCATCCAAATCTCTCTTTGTTTTTAAATTACTTTTTCCTTGCTTTTGTTCTTCTTGCAATTGTCTTCTTAGTTTTTTTACGTCTTTAGTTTGTTCGTTTTGGTTTTTTGTTAAGTTCTCGATTGACTCCGTTAATGCTTCATAATTTGGCATTTTTGTTGGGTCTGCTCCTTCAGAAAAAGATCTACCGAATGAGCTGTTCGCGATTTTATCCCTCATCTTGCTTATGAAATAATTTGGCACATATCCATTTGCCCCAAATACATCTCTTAATCCGTTCGGTTCGTCTGTTGTGTTTGTTACGCCTATACCCAATGGATTACCTTTGCCAATTAAAGCTTGATGAGTTCCAACTCTTATTTGAGAGACAGGCACTCCAGCGCTTTTTTCTCTGCCTATTGCATCACTTAGTGGATCAGCAAAGTTGGGGATATATCCGCGAGCTTGATTGCTCAACTGTCTATTAATTACTTTCTTAGCTATGCCTCCATCTGGTCCGACTGCGGAACTACCCCTTAATTTCATTTCCACAGCATCAAAAACGTATTTACTTTTTCCAGCTTTCCCAAAAAATTCTGATATTTTTTTGGCGTGTCCTCCAGTAAAATCAAAAGCTGCCCCATGTTTGCCGCCTTCACCACTGCCAGCCTCTTCCGCTACAGCAGATAAAGCGCCTCTTACCCCCATTTCAACCAGAGCTCCAATAATATCGTTTGCTTTGGTTCCCTCTGAATTTTTTGTGAAAATATTAGCTATTTTATCATCAATGTTCCGTCCGGCAGGCAAAAAAACATGGCCAACTCCCTTCGCTATGTCTTTCATAGCAATGTTCATCGGAGCCTCTACTATATCTTTTAATTTTTCACTTCCACGCTCGTCCATCTTTTTTGCAGACAAAACTTCTCCTGAAGTTACGGGTACTATAGCTTTAGAAGGCAAAGAAACAGACACATCTGGATTTGCTCCATAAATAGACCTGTGAAGCGCTTTCAAAGGTCCAAGTGGGTCTCTGGATGTAGCGGCATTTCTAAATGGCTTTATAAGATTAGGTTCTTTTCTGCTCAAATATCTTGTTAAGCGAGAATTTGCGCTAGCGTTATTCCCGGTATCTTCTCGATAAGTTTGTGGGCCCATCGACTGGAATTTTTGAGAATAGGAATTGGTTTGGACACCTTCGGGCCCATAACCAAATAAAATTGCCAATTTATTGTTGGGATTTAGAGATTTTAGACCTATATTCTTTATTGTAGAAGCTGGCGTTTTCCCTGCTTTACTTACTTTTTGCCCTGCTCTAACAGCGAAATTTGGAACAAACCCACTTCCTGCATACGGATCAAATCCATGAACATCTCCAAATGCTTGCTGATAATTTTTTCCTGCTTTACTAGAAAGCGGGGGCATAATTGCAGGCTCAGTAAATCCTGCGAAATTCTTTACTTTTTCTGCACTATTGTAAATAACAGAGCCACCACCAGGCATATTCATTGATCGAATATTTCCCGCGGCATATCCTCCTTGGGCAGCTTCTTGCCTTTCGGGGTGAGCAAAATTAGGAATATAACCACTAGCCCTTCCGCGCCTTGGCGCCAAACTGGCATTGTATCCCTGTTTATATAAAGTGCTTGCGGCTCGCTTGGCCACAGAGTCGAGCATTTGCGCTTCTGCGACTTGAGCCTTTAAAAGATTTAATATGATTTGCTCTTTTTGAGCCTTTGACGTTTCAGTGCTAAGCATCTCTTTGCTAAGAGACGCACTTCTTCCAAACAAAGCAACCAAAGAAGATTGAATTGCTTTTTGTTTTTGAGCTTCGCTTGTAACACCTATAAGAGAAACTAAACTTTCTTTAGCAAACTGAGCAGCCTTTAAAAATAGCTTGCCAAATACAACAGTAATAACAACCAAGCCTGGACCAGTTATAACATTACCAAGTCCCTTTAAAAATCCGTTCGCAAATTTACCTCCAGCACTTTCTCCGTCTCCCATAAGATTGTTTGCCCCGTCAGCTATAGATTTTACCACATTAAGAATTTTTTCTATGCCCGGCCCAAGCATAATCTCTCCGACTCGTGCACTTACATCTTTCAACGCAAGCCCCGTTTCTGTTGCCATTGCAGCCATTGTTTGACGAAGTTGTTCGTTCTTTTGAATTGCTTCGTCTGTGGCTCCTGCAGAAATTTGAGTAGCATTAGCTAGGATACCGTTTTGCTTTGCGGCATCACTAAGAACAGCTTTCAATACGTTGATTTGAAATACGCCACCAACAGTTTGAGCGATCTGAGCTTTTTGAGCCTCACTCAAATGATCAAAACTATTAGCCAAATCAGTTAAAATTCTTCTTGCTCCCAAAGTATTACCCTCTAAATCCCTAACGGCAATACCTAAGTTCTCTAACTGGTTTAACGTATCAGTTCTTCCGATACGAGTAAAAATTGTTTTAAACGAGTTACCAATAACTTTACCGCCTCGAGCAGTTTGTTGCTGAGCAGCAGTAACAAGACCAATAAGTTCATCTATACTAACTCCTGCGCTTTTTGCGGCTTGACCCGTACGAGCAATAGCGTCAGCAAAATCTTCTGCACTTACCGCAAACTTTACGTCAACCGCAGCAAACTTACTAACAAGCTGAGTAGTGTCCTTAATTTCTTTGCCGTATGTGTTCATTGCGGCAGTAAGAGCTTTTACGCCTTGCGCAGAATCCATGCCCGTCAACCTAGTAAGAATAAGAGCATCTCTCGTTCTTTTGAGAGACTCTTCAACGCTCAAGCCTTGACGAGCATATTCGGTTGCAGCCTGCGCTGCAACATTAAAAGCGGCCCCTGTTTCTTTTGCAACCTTAAACAACCCATCGCTAAATCTATCAAGATTAGAAGCGGTCAGCCCCATAACAACGTTTATGTCTGCAAGAGCTTTTTCTACCTCAACTGCGTTTTTAACCACAGCCTTAAACGAATTAGCCACGCCATTCATAATAGCCATACTCGCACCGAACGCTATAATACGAGCATTTGCAGCCTCCATCGATTTGCTGAACTCGTCAGCACCACGCTTCATATTTCCTAAGGGCTGAGTGGCGCCTTTATCATCAACAGTAACCTTGATAGGGTTTCTGCGAATTCTATTCACAGCAGCCTGTACCGCTGCTTCGAGCGGCTGAGTATTACCGTGTACGTCTAAATTTATAGCCATTTTACCTTATTCCTGTGATAAGGTATAATACACCAAAATTATATCACGCCATGCAATTTCATCAAATCATCCATATTTAATGTGCCGCCCTTCTTTTTGGCCTCTTCATGAAGACTTACTCCGCCCTTTGGTTTTTCTACTCCAAGATACTCGTAATCCTCGTCTTTTGCTCCAACGATAGTTCCTGCGTCACCTTGAGATAACTTGTCTTTAGCTTTGTCTCTTTCTTCTTTTGAGCTACTACCAAATTCTAATAATTTTGCGGGATCTTTTTTTATACTTTCTGGAATATTTTCATTTGTATCAAATATATTCTTAAATACCCTAGTATAAACAATTAACCTAACTTGATTATATGTCAATTCACAAAACGGCTTGCCATAAAACTGCATACTATCTTCAGCAAAACTTAAATAAGGACTATAAAAATCTTCTAGTATTGTATATTGTATACTTTCTTCACTAAACACTTCAAATATTTCATTGTATTTAACAACAACTTTTTTTATATCATTATGCTCTAGTTCATCAAATTCATTTTCAGAAAAAAGCTTTTCGCTTAAATCAGAATTTTTATAAAAACTTTTAATCATATAAAAATCATTCAATCTATCTTTAGCATATTTTTCACAAGTATTACCAAGAAGCTGCATTTTTTGCGCTTGCTTTTGAACAAGCTCGTTAGTTTCTTTTTCAATCAAATCGGCCTGTCGGTCAATTTCTTTTTTAAGAACCATTTTGTTCTTTGCGGTTTTAAGGCTTTCAATGAAAAATTGCTTGTCTCTTATAAATTTATCGTCTTTTTCGCTCCATTGCCCTTCATCTTTTAGAAAGATAAGCATATCGTCCTCAGTGGGAACGCCTCTTCTTAAGGCGTCATTGTGATATTTTTCTTCTATTTCCTCAAGCTCTACCTGATCGTGAGGAGTTAAATGCTTGATGTAAACAAATTCATTATCCAGAGTTGCAGTAGAGTACCCTCTTACTACATCTCTAAATATTTTTCTTCGCCTGACAGTGTCCACATATTAAACCTTGCCTTCCTCTATGTCAGAGTCAAGCTGTTCAAAGTCTTGCTTGGAGACGGCGCCCGAACTGTAGTACCAGAAGCTGTATAAAGCAGCAACTTTTCCGCCAATGATATCGTACAGTTCGTCGCCATCTTCCTCAAGTTCGTAGTATCTCTTAAGACGTTCTTCAAAATCTCGACCTTCGAATAGGGGAACAGATTCTTCTTGATCTTCTTTTTGAATAAACGTTAAATGTAAAATATACCACTGAATCACCTTATTTTCTGCGCGAACATCTGCAGTATGATTAAATAAATTTGAATACGAAGTTTCGACATTAACGATATCTTTTCTTAGCAAGGCGATTTGCCCAGAAATTTCGTCTACTCGCTCTTTGTCGGCCTGACTTTTTTTATTCTTGATTTGCAGTTTCTCGCTTTCTTGAGAAAGCTCTCCGTACTTTATATACATTTCGGTAAGAGCCTTGGCATCTTCTTCAGCGAGAAGCCCACCTGTATCGCTATACTTTTTCGCAAGCATAGCCTTTGTTAAAATTCCACGCTTGATGCACTTGCTAATTTCTACACTAAATTCAAGCTCCGCCTCTTCGATCTGCCTTCGAGTAGGCTGTTTCATAATTACCCTATAAGGAACAGGTTCCACCACGTCCTTGGTAACCGAGACAGTTTCTTCTTCTCCAGTCTCCTCATTCTTGACGACCTTTTCTTCGGTCTGCCTTGTCTTTTCTTCCTTTTCGAAAGTAAAGCTATATATTTCCCGCATTTTTTTGCGAGTATCATCCATTGTTTCTGTTGCTGCTTTTGCCATAATATTTTTTATTTAAATGTGAACCCTATACTATAATAATCTAATTCCGATTCAATATTTCTAATTGTTTCATTACCAATATCTAAAGTTCTTTTCCTTAAATATTGCAACTTATCATCGTCGAAATAATCGGCTTGTTCGATAATAGGCACACAGCCTTCAGGCAGATTCTTTTTTAATTTATTAAAATTAATCTGATGTTCTTTATGTAGATCCTCGAGCATAACGAGAAAACCCTTAAAAAGGGATACCGTATTCCGATTACAACATTTTTTTAGAATGTCTTCTGCGTCCATGTACCTTATACCTTATTTTGATTTACACAAAAAAAATGGTTTAGTGTAAATGTATTCATGGCAGAATTTTTAAACAAAGCTCAAAGAGAAGACTTAGCGTCCAAACTACTTGACCTTCATGACACATTCGGAAGAGAGATAGTTGTATATAAAGAAGCAAAGAAAGTGATCATAAGCACCGATCCATCTTACAATCATTTATACAATAGCGCAGGGCAGACAACACCCAGTGTAAAAAATGTCCCAGAAAGAAAAGTCTTTAAAGCCAGAATTCGATATGACACAGATAGAACATTAGAAAATTTCGGAGAGACAGATGCACAAATAAAGACGACAAGAGTTGATCCAAGCAGTTTAGTAAGAATAAAATTATTAAAAGAAGATTTTAATTATATTAAAGATGCAAAGAGAATCGAATTAGATGGAAGAATGTTTCATATAGCATCAGACGCAAGAGCCCACGGACTATTTGATGTAGTTCAATTTTTCACCATCTTTCTAAGACCGCTAGAGCAATGACCAAAATATCAAATATAACTGTAAAAGCAGCCTTAAATAGGCAATTAAAAAAAGATCCTACAGTCAGGAATCAAACAAGGATCGTTGTCGAAAAACAATTTAGGTTAGCATTTGATAAATTAATGGCAGACTTTGAATCTCATCCACTAACAAGAGAACTCAAGCATGGTCCAGCAGCATCAAACGTTACAGGAACCCTTAGAAATGGTAATGTATTTGGATTTATAGGCTTTGATGCAGACTACAATCCCATTGCCCCCATAGAAAAATTATTAAGAGGAACTAATATTTTAATAAAAAGACAATCCATGGGTTCAAAGGGATTACTCACTACATTTAGCGTCAACACACCCGAAATGAGTGCGCTTTATAGCGCCTCACCAATGCCTTGGGCAAAGGGAGCTAGCTGGCTTGAACAAATAGAGGGTTCGGGAATATCTGGGTTGGGTCAATATTTATTCAAAAGAGTTGATTCTAGTAGGTCTGGCGCAGGCATACAATTAAAGGACGCAAAAGGCTCGGGTAGGCTAAAGATACCCTACCTCAAGCCAATGCTTAAAGAATTTGAAAATAATTTAAATAACATAACTGGAGCAATGAAAATAAAATGAAACCGCAATTCCAACACGAACTCACAACAAGCTTTACATTATGGGCGGACAATTTTATAGCATCCAGAGCAGAAGCGTTTAGCAATAAAACAGGTATATTTTATGCAAATACTTCAGATTCAAGGCTGAGCGATGGATATATTTCTTATAGCAGTCCTCACAAACAGTGGGTTTTTGATGAAGATATAGAAGGAGCAGTTATACCAAGCGGGGTTTACGAAAACGGAACATTTATTCCCAGAGGTCAAGACGGGCTGATGTTTGATTTTGATAATGGAAGAGTAATTTTTGATGAATCTTTTGGAGACTCACACACCCTAACAGGTGAGTATGCAGTAAAAGATTTTAATTTTTACATAACAAACCAAACAGAAGAGCAGCTATTAATAGACAGCAAATTTGATGTCAATAATAGATTCAAGCAAGAGCCTTCTGGAATTAGTCCGTACAGTCAAGTTGTTCCTGCAATTTTTATCAACCCAGAACTAGCAGAGAACGAACCATTTTCATTCGGAGGAGAAGATAAAACAACAACAAATATAAGATGCGTTGTATTTGCAGAAAACAGCTATCAACTAGATGGAGCATTATCTGTTTTTGCAGACGCAAAAAATGAAGTATTTTCTAAATTAAAGTTTGAAGACTATCCCCTCAATGAATTTGGAGATACAACTGGATTTAACTATAAAGATTTATCACTAAGTAAAACATCTACATTTCTCCACATCGAACAAGTCAGAGCCTCAAAGCTTAGTGATAGAGTCAACCAAAACGTTGACCCATCTTTATTTGTGGGATTTATAGATTTTGAGGTAAGCAATTTACGCTTTCCAAGATCTTGATTTCCCTTTTCTTTAGAAAAAATGTAATCACAACAGAATTAAACCTTATTTATTATGGCAAAACAATTACCAGGACGCGCAAGAGTAATTTATCAAAGTGAAGCTTTGTATGTTGGAACCGTGGACGCCACAGGCCACCACTTCGCCAACGCTACTGACTGGAATGACGAAAATACTGTAACTACCTACGCAACAGACGCAGACGCTATAGCTGGCGCAGGAGGAGCAGCAAACGTTAGAACAGGAATTCATCAGCTTCGCAGGGTTCAAAGTGCTAACTACAGCTTTTCAATCAATAGGCAAGATGTCAACCAATTTGGTCAGCTTGCGAGAATTGACGCAGTAGCAATTGATCCTCCCACAGTTACTCTTGATTTTTCTTATTATCTCACAAATGGAGTTAATGAAAGACTTCTAGGAATGCATGTTGGAGGAGACAAAAGTGCACTCGACGACGATATCGTCGGAGGAGTAACTTGTGATCAGAATCTCAATGCGGATGGAAAAAACTTTTTTATACTCACTACATGTGAAGGTCACGATGCAGTAGGAAATACAGATGCAGAAGAAAACAAGAGTGTTATCGCTCTTGGAAATGGATATGTATCTAATTATTCGATTGAAGCTTCTGTCGGAAGTATGCCCACAGCTTCAGTTACTGTTGACGGACTCAACTTGAGGAGCTACACAGGAACAAAAAACCTTGATGTTCCTGCGGTAAACACAAATTATGGAACACCAATCACAGACGTTGAATTTAGTATTCCCGCCGCGATTAGTGGAGTTCTTAATGATAGTGCGGACAATGTAGACGACGAAGCAGAAGGCTTTGCATGCCTACGTCCTGGAGATATTACTCTATCCTTGGGAACAGACGGAAGAGCCGGAGAGTTTGAACTTCTTCCAGGTAGCGACCCAAGAGGCGCTGATGGATATGGAGAAACTCTTGGTGGATCTGAAATTGCTACAGGAGAATTCCCGAATCCTCCTGGCGACGGATCCGATGTCAACGATGACCCTCAGTATGACTATACAACACCAGGCTCTGCACACGTTCAGAGTTTTAGTATTGATGTACCTCTTTCAAGAACCGTCTTGAATAGACTTGGAACACCATACGGATACAGTCGAGTTGTAGAATACCCAGTAAATATTAGTGTTAGTGTTAGCGCTATTATGGCAGACCTTAAACAAGGAAACATCGCCGATCTTCTCTGGGACACCGAAGAGCACGATTTGGTATTTACATTGCGTGAACCCAATCAATACGGAACAGGCCATGTCGCAATGCAGTATATCGTAAAGGGAGCTCTTCTCGAAGGAGAATCTTTTAGCTCAAGCATTGGAGACAATAAAACAGTAGACCTTACCTTTACTGCTCAAATTGGCGGTCCAGAAGATGACGCAAGAGGACTTAGGCTTCTCGGCTCAAGAAACGCGTTGACTATTACAGGAGAGTACGCAAACAAGTTCGATTTTAAAGATCTTGGAACTCCTCCATTTGGTCAATAAAATTACTCTATAAGGTACTTTAAAACCCGCCCCCAAAAAGGGCGGGTTTTTTAGTTTCGGTCCAAAATTTTAAATCCCCCAGAGGCATCAATGCCTACAGCAAAACTTGTAGAAACTTCTACTTGACCGCCTATTTGTTTTTTGTAAGATTGACTCCTGAGTTGAGCGTCTTCAATCACAAATTGGTTAACAACATCGTGATACTGTCCGCTATATCTATATCTGTTAGTATGATCGATAGTCATATTGTACTTTGACCCCTCCTTAAAAAACGAATTTATAGAGCCTGTGTCATATTCTCTGAGAATCATATCCATTGACAGCTCTGCCATGATAGGTAGTTTTAATTTTCGATCAAAAACATAATTACTTCCAAACCCATATATGTCCTGCCTTTCTATAGGCACATTTAGAGAAATGCTTTGAATTGCAGCATCCTCTGCCTCTAGAGGCACCCCTCCATAATTTCCTGCAAGCTTTTGAATATTGATCATAATATCTCCAGGCATGATAACATTTGCCTCAGGAACAATATCGTACCCAAAACTGTCTTGATCTAAATTTAACTTTTCTTCTGACTTGGGATTTTCCATTCCAAGTTTTATTGCTGGTAAAGTAGGTACGTCACTTGGCTCATAAGTATCAAAAGTCATATTGCTACCCCTAAAAGAAACAGAAGCGGTGGGAAGCTGTCCCACGGCAGCATTATAACTATAAGAATCAAGAAAACAGTTACCGATTCCAATTACATGATAGCCAGAATAATCTTCCGCATTACTTAAATCCCTGTGAAGAGCTTCGTCGGAAGCAACAGCAATTACATTTATATCATCCGTCGAGTCCGACTCTAATCGAGATTTTAATATACTGCCTTCGGCGCCAACATAAAATCCTAAAAATTTTTCGTTTTCTCCGCTAGAAAATAAATAATTTATATTACAAGAAACATTTGCATTTCTAATTATTGGAGACTCTCCATCTCTTTGCATGAATGAATCAGAGCCAATAGATTTGACATCTACAGCGGGGTGCTCAAAAGAATAATCCATACTTTGAACTCTTACTAAATTACCAGATGTAGTGCCATTTTCCTTATATGCAGGAAAATCAGTGACAAGAACACCAAGCCTCTCATAAGTTAATCTAGTCGGAGTACATTTAGCCATTAAACCTATTACACACTTTTAGCTTATTAAGTGTATTTATTAAAGACCCGCTATGCCAAACAAAAGAATTTCAGACCTCGCAGAGACGCACTCATTAATTTCAAACGGATTACAATACCCATTTAGGAGTTCTGCTGTACGCACTTCAAACAAAGATGAAGATGCTCTTTTTCTGCTGGCAAGGTCTGGATCTCATAATGAAAAAATAAAATATAAAAATTTAAAAAGCTCTGTTTCGGATAATGTTGTATTTCTTACTGGAAAACAGTTAATCAGCGGAAGAAAAACTTTTGCAGACGACTGCACATTTCTTAGCACTACAAAAATTAACGAAATAATTGATGTAACAAAAAAAGGGGACATCAGTGGGAATATTTTCGTTGGAGAGACTGGATTATTTCAACACATGGGGGTGGGCGATAAATTTTTCTTGAGAGAAGATGATGTAAATGAAACCCTGGAAGTTGATGGAGACTCTTTTTTTCACGGGTCAGTCGAAATCACTGGAGATGCATACAGAAATGGCCCAGAACATCATCTAGAAGGAGATTCACAATATATAGGAAATATAGATTTTATAGGAAATCAATTTCAAAAAGGAGACTTCGACTTACTAGGAAACTCCAGGAGAGTTGGAAATATAGAGCAAACAGGAAACGGATTTTTTCACTCGGAATTAGTAGTTCATGGAGACATAAGACTTGGAAAGTTTTTATTTCCGCATCAGGACGTTTCTAATTATCAATTTTTTGAAGAAGCTTCGGGAGATAGTGTCACTACTTTTTATGCAGAATCCTTCAATCAAATAGCAGACCCTTCGAGCCTTACTTTTCTAAAGTTCACGCCTGATTTAGTAGAATTAAAAGCTTCCTCAGAACCCAAAGAATCTAATGTTAGATGGTTCGAAGAAACAGAATCTGGCTTAATGATTATGGAAAACTTTGAATATGGCCCTGATGGTTCAAATAAAATATGGGAATATCAATCTGGCTCTGGAATCACTCAAATCGAGAGCGGTGAATTTGAAGGGGGAAGATCCTCCTCGATTTTGCTGGATAATAGCTCAGACAAGTCAATAAAATTTTATGTTGACGAAGATGAAGAAGCTATTTCAATTACAGAGTCAGGCTCTTTTGGGGTAAATTCTGAAAATCCTTTTGGAGAACTTTCCATGAGTGGAGACGCCTATATCACTCATGTGGATACTTATATTTATGGAAACTGGAGACATGTATATCCTGGAGAAGAAGATGAAAGCGTTTGCTACTCAACAAGCCTGCCAGAAGGAGAAGACAGTTATCTAATTAACTTCCCAAAAACTTTTGTTGGTGAGCCAGTTTTATCTGTTTCGGTCAAACACGATAAAGGAGGTGTAATTATTCCTTTCATGATATCAGGACTTACAGACTCTCAATATAATATAAATTTTACAAAAAAACTTCCAGACAATCAGTATAAAGTAAATACGATTGCCATGTCTACTGGATTGGGTGCGGAAAATTGCTTTAAAAGAGCGATGGACACAGATAAAATTCAAAGATTTAAAACTCCTGTCGATCCAGGTTCGTTTTCTTATCACATTTCTTTTCCTTCAGGATTTAAATCTCCCCCCACAGTATCCACAACCATAGAGGGAGAAGAAAAATTTCCTCCACATTTTATTTCAGGTATAACAACAGGAGGATACAATATAGTTTTTGGAACAGAACTCCAAGATCCATATAAAATACATACAACCGCAAGCATGGCAGGAATTATATCCAGATGCGAACCAAACCACTCCCACTAAAATGAATAAAGACAATAGAACATCAAATATGATCGAGGTTACGCGTCTTTATGCAGACATAAATGCACCTTCTAGCTATGAACCCCAGCCAAGCGGAAATGAAGATCATGAAGCTTTGCTGTTAGTGGCAAGATCAGGTTCACACAATGAAAAAATAAGCTATGCTAATTTGAAAAATTCTTTACTAGACAACGTTGTATTTCTTACTGGAGACCAATTGATTAGCGGCAAAAAAACTTTTGCAGATGTCACTACTTTTTTAAGCAGAACAAACATAAACGAAATAATCGACATAACAGAAACGGGAGATATAAGCGGCAATGTGTTTGTGGGAGAGACAGGACTTTTTCAAAAAGCGGGAATCGGAGACCACTTCACAAGAAGAGAGATGCTGGACGAAGTATTCTTTAATAGGCCATCTGGCAATGAAGACTGGGAGTCTATAACTTTTGGAGGAGGAGTAAAAGGAGAAACACATCTTTTTGCAGTAGATTTTAGTGGAGAACAAATAGATTTATCTACAGAAGCAGAGTCAAAGAATGTATACCAACCTTCCGGTTTTTATGCAGCGATGATACCAGAAGCGCATCAAAACAATCTGGACAAGTTCCTTGACGATCACGACTTATTCCCAGATGAACTTCACTATGAAATGGGCGGAGCTTGGATAGGAATAGAATTCGATAAACCATTTTTTTACAAGGGTATAAACATATACCCCTCTGACAACCTAGACTTTGCGGCAGAAGACTTTAAAGTTCTTGGCTCAAATAACGGAGAAGACTGGACAACAATCCACGTAGAATCTGGTTTGAGCGCGGCAAGCTACCCAAGCTCAACAAGCGGAAATTATTTTTCACTAGAAGATTACTTAACAACAGGATATTCTCACTACAGGTATGTCCCAACAAAGATCATAAATTCAGACCAGTGGAAAATAAAACATTTTAACTTTCAAGGAGTAAAAGACCTAAGAAAACCTTTTGTGGTTCACCCAACACATACGCTTCATGTTTCTGGAGATTCTCTATTTGTGGGAGACGTAACAATTTCAGGAAATACATTTATAACAGGAAACAATAGAGTAGTAGGAGATTCTTTCTTCGAGGGAGACATTGATCAAACTGGAGATTTTACACAGACAGGAGATAATACAAGATTTGGAGACGCTTATCTAAGCGGCACATTAGACGTTACAGGTGATGTAAATATTTATGGCGATTTAATGGTAACTGGAAATATAGGAGTAGACGAATACTTGTATCATAATCAAGACGAAGATACCTATTTGCAATTCAAACCAGACGAAATAGTTCTTTCAGCAGGAGCAGAGACACAAATAAACATAAGAGAATCTGGAAGCGGAGATTATATATCCTTTACTACCTCTGGAGAAGAAAGAGCAAGGGTATTAAACGATGGAAAATTTGCAATAAATAGCACAGAGGCGAAAGGGCAACTTTCCGTAACAGGAGATTCCTATCTAGAGAGACTTTATGTCACAGGATGCTCTGGAGAGTGGGTTCGAGTGATGGGAGGTTCAGACGAAACAGTAACTTTTTCAACTCCCATAGTTGGAGGTCAAGATAGATACCAAATTGATTTTCCTAAAACTTTTGGATCGCCTCCTGTTTTGTCGATTGGGCTGCAAAATGATCATGGAGCTCCAATAGTTCCTCATATGCTTTCTGGAGTAACTGAATCAGAGTATCATCTTTTATTTTCGACTTTTCTGGCGCATGACACATACATAGTTCATACCACCGCCAGACCAAACGCAACATCTCAGTTCAAGACAATAACCCAATCTTTTACAACAGATTTGACAGCAGGTCAAGATTTGCACGAAATAATTTTTCCAGAACCGTTTTCCGTTGTACCGGTTGTTTCCTCTACTATAGAAACTGACAAATATTTAATACCCTTTTTAGTATCAGGAGTGACAGAAACGAGTTACTTCTTAAAATTTGGCGCAAATGTACCCACAAATTATAAAATTCATACTCACGCAGTCAGATAAACAAAAACTAGTGTAATACAGAAAGATGATCTCCAATAATATATTTACTTCAGACATAATTAGCGGCTATTATTTTCATGCAGATGAGAATATTATTGTTGACGGAAGAATCGGGATTGGAACTACTTCCCCGTCAGCAATAGCGCAGATAGAGACCAATGACGGTTCAACCATTTATGACCCAAGCGATACAAAGCCGCCATCAATTGGAGACTACATTCTTTCGTTAAGAAATACATACGAAGGAGGAAATGTTGCAGGGACACTCGCAGGAATACAGTTCAATATTGACGGAGATGGGACTGGGAGCGTGAATTCTTTGGGATCAATTAACCTCGTTATAGAAGAAGACAACCTTCAAAAGGCAGCTTTATGCTTTAGTCCCGATCCTGGAGATAGTAATAGAAAAGAGGCGATGCGCATAAGCTCTGATGGATATATAGGA